>ENA-UPTA01000469-UPTA01000469.1-activated-sludge-metagenome-genome-assembly--contig:-NODE-469-length-46777-cov-6.022859_pt1 | contig 46777 bp, 42 predicted proteins | sample MGYA00238184_ERZ773361 | MGnify/ENA primary metagenome ERZ773361 (study PRJEB29100, sample SAMN05720205) | activated sludge metagenome | isolation source: anaerobic digester from wastewater... | reverse complement strand
CCTCCGTGGCTGGTTTTCCTGTTCTGTTTTCTGAGTATCATAAAAAAACCGGGTTTGCCATATATTCTTATTTCGGCAACCCGGTTATCGATTATAAAATGCGAAATACTATCGATCCGTGGCTTTCCGCGCGCCCGTGCGGGGAGCGCGGCGTTATCGATAAGAATTGTTCAATTAGAATATACCATCCCGGGCCGCGGATTTCAAGGGCAATTGGCACGGCCGGTGAAACCGTTTACAATTTTGACCGGGAGTAAATAATGCCGATAGGTATGCGGTCGCCCCATTCCAGAGATCTGGCAAATGCGGCGTTGAGATCGGTCGGTTTATAGGAGGCGTCGAGCTTGTACACGCGCTTGGAATACCACTCATAGGTGTTTACTTTGTTGAAGCTGACGCAGGGCTGGAGCACGTCGATAAGGCTGAATCCTTTGTATTTGATCGCGGCGAGGATGAGGCCGGCAAGATGCTCGGGATCCTGGCTGAAGCCCCGGGCGACAAATCCAGCTCCTGCGGCAAGCGCAAGCGCAAGCGGCTGAAGATGCTGCGCTGACACGCCTTCAGGCTGGACCTTGGTGACCATGCCGGGGTCTGATGTAGGCGATGCCTGGCCTTTGGTAAGGCCGTAGATCTGGTTGTCGCAGACAATGACGGTCATGTCAATGTTGCGGCGGATATTGTGGATCAGATGATTGCCCCCTTCTCCATAGCAATCGCCGTCCCCGGTGGTGACGATGACGGTCAGGCGGGGATTTGCCAATTTTGCGCCTGCGGCAACAGGAAGGCTTCGGCCGTGCAGGCCGTTAAAGCAGTTTGCCCTGACGTAATGGGGCATTTTTGCCGCCTGGCCGATGCCTGAAACCAAAAGCAGATCCTTAGGCTGGATGCCAAGCTTGGCAAGCGCCTGCTTCAGGCCGGGAAGGATACCGAAATTGCCGCATCCCGGGCACCAGGCGATCGGATCATTTGATTTGAAGTCGTTCGGGGTCATTGCCATTTTTTCACAGTTCGGGTTTGACGATGTCGATGACGCAGTCCAGGCAGAACGGACGGCCGTCGTATTTAAGGATCGATTTGCTTACCTTGATGCCGGTTTCGCGGCGCAGGAGCTTTGCGAGCTGGCCCTGGGCGTTATTCTCGATGCTGATGATCATGCGCGCGTCGGACAACAGCCTCAGCATGTCGTTGGACGGGAACGGCCAGACCTGAGACAGATGCACGAACCCCACTTTCTTCTTCTCAAGCGCCTGGGTGGTCTCCTGCAGGATGCCCAAAGTCGAGCCAAAGCCCAAAAGGATCACTTCGGCATTGTCAACGTTGACCGCTGTCGGTTTTTCGATTTCAGCGAGCAGGCCGTGTAACTTCTTGTGAAGCCGCTTCTGCACCATCTGCTTGCGCATGGCGGCGTCCTCGGTGATATGGCCGTCTTCGTCGTGCTCGTCTGAATCGGCGTACATAACATCATTGATCCAGGACGGGATCGCGCGCGGGGAAACGCCGGTGTCGGTGAGCGCGTAGCGCTTATAGCCGGTGATCATTGCCGACGCCTCTTTGGAGATTATATGCCTTTCTGTCGATATCCGCGCCGGATCGAGCGCAGCCGCATCGGTTATCGAATCCTGCAGATACTGATCCGTGAGAATGATGACCGGGATCTGGTATTTTTCAGCCATGTTGAATGCCTGCATGGTCAGGTAGTATGCCTGTTCAGGGGAGCCGGGCGCGTATACGATGCGGCAGAACTCGCCGTGGCCTGCGGATATGACAAAATCCAGGTCAGCCTGCTCGGTGCGGGTCGGAAATCCCGTTGCCGGGCCGGGCCGCTGGGCGTCAACGATGACGACCGGCGTTTCGGTCATGCCTGCAAGGCTCACCCCTTCTGCCATAAGGCAAAAACCCCCGCCTGAGGTCGAGGTCATTGCGCGCGAGCCTGCGAACGACGCGCCGATGGCCATGTTGATCGCGGCGATCTCGTCTTCCGCCTGCTCGACGACAATTGCGTGCGCGGCACTGCGGGAAGCGATGATGTTCATGATGTTGGTTGACGGGGACATGGGGTATGCGGAATAGAATGTGCAGCCGGCCTGTATCGCGCCGGACGCGATCGCCTCGGAACCGTCGAGCAACAGCGGCGCGTGCGCCATGGGGTCGAATTTAGCGCCCGGGGCAAGAGCGAACATTTCTTTATGCGGGCTTTCCATGCCCAGCTCGAAACCAGCGCGCGCCGCGTTGATATTGTTCTGGACCACGGCTTCTGATTTACGGCCAAAGACCTCCTTGATGCTCGCGGTAACGAATGAAAATTCGACGCCCGTGATACCGGCAATAAGGCCGCAGGCGATCGTGTTGGCATACAGCTTATCGTTGGCAATGCGCAAGGCGGTCTCGTCGAACGGCACGTCAGCCATGAAATCTTCGAGCTGATCGAGCTTGAACCCTGATTTGTCCGCGAACATGACCCCGTCGGTCGCGCGGTCTTTTTTGTGGATGTCGATGCTTGCTTTGTCAAGGCAGAGGATCAGGTCCTGCTTATGGCGGGGAGAATGCACGGGCCGGGTGGAAACGCGGATCTCAAAAAAGTTGTTGCCGCCGCGGATGCGCGACATGAAATCCTGAGTGGCGAACAAATGATAGCCGGCGGCTTTGAATATGCGGCAGAGCACATCGCCGATCGTCTGCGTACCCTGCCCTGCTTCCCCGGTTATCCTGATCGAAATTTCATTCGCCATATTTGAGAAGGGCTAAAAACGGGGTCAGAATTATTTATTTGCCTCGAACGGGGTAGGTATCAAATAAATAATTCTGACCCCGTTTTTAGCACCTTTTTTAGCCCGGTTTTTAGCCAAGGTGCTGTTTGATGCAGGCGATGAGCGACTCGGTCGAAATGGGTTTGGCAAGGAATTCCCTGCCGCCGATGACGGCCGATGCGCCTTCAACGTCCTGTTCGGTGATGATCGCGGTCAGGAACACGACCGGTATCTTATGCGCCTGCACGTGATCCTTGATCTCCGTTAATACGTCAGACCCGCTGATATCGGGCATGATGACGTCGAGAAAAACCATATCCGGATTGAACTCCTGGATCGCAGCCAGGGCGCGGGTCCCCCTTGTCTCGGTCCGGACTTCATACGGGCCCGCTTCTTCAAGGTTCATCTTCACCATGGTCACGAACGCTTCTTCATCGTCGATAAAAAGGATCTTCTTTTTTTCCGCCATGCCCCCTCCGGATGCGTCAAACGCGAAATACGAGCGTCGCGATCACGCCGCCCTGCTCGCGGTTCTTGAGGGATATGCGCCCGTGGTGCATATCCATGATGTTCTTGATAATGGATAACCCCAGCCCCGTGCCTCCCTGGTCGTGCTTGGTGGTAAAAAACGGGTCGAATATCTTATCGAGGACGTCCCCGGGTATGCCGCAGCCGTTGTCCTCGATATCGAAAACCACGACCCGGTCGCCGATCTTGAACGTGTCAACGCCGCGGCGGCCGACGCCCTCCCCGACGCTGTCAAGCACCCGGCTCGTGACACGGATCACGAGCGTTCCGTTGTCAGCCATCGCATCGATGGAGTTCATGAATATGTTGAGGAACGCGTGCTCGATGCGGTTCTTGTCCACGGAGATCATCGGCAGGTCCGGGGCAAACGCCTTTTCGACCGCGATATGGTGCTTGTCTATTTCGTGCTTGACGAAGACCAGCGCGTTCTCGACGATATCCTCAGGCCGCTGTCGGCTGTACTCTATTGCGGACACGCTCGAGAAATCGAGCATGCCCTTGATGATATTATCGGCCCGCTTGACCGCGGTCGTCATATATTCCAGCGTCCGGGCGACTTTTTCATTCTCCTTGCTCACGTTGCGCTGGAGGTATTCGACGCACTGCAGGAGTATGGCAAGCGGATTTTTCACCTCGTGGGCCACGCCGCTTGCAAGCCGGCCGACCGTCTCCATCTTTTCCGTATAAACAAGCTGGGACTGGGCAAGCTTCAGCTGTTCATACGCGCCCTGGAGCTGCGCTTCGGCCTTTTTGCGCTCGTCGACCTCCTGCGCGAGGCTTTCATTGATATCGCAGAGCTCTTCGGTGCGCTCCTGGACTTTGAATTCAAGATCGGTGCGCGCCTTGCGAAGGTCTTCCTCGATACGCTTGCGCTCGATGGCATAGCGTATGCTCTTGACGAGAACGGCCCCTTCAACCTGGCCTTTGACCAGATAATCCTGCGCGCCGTTACGCACGGCATTGACGGCAATGGTTTCGTCGTCCATGCCGGTCATAACAATGATCGGCACTGTCGGGTTCAGCAGGGAAACTTTGGTAAAAGTCTCGAACCCTATGCTGTCGGGAAGCACCAGGTCCAACAGCAGGACATCGACCTGCTTTGCCGCAAGATACTGCAGGCCCTGCGCCAGGTCAGGCTCCCACGCAACGTCAAAACCGCCCTGGACGGTCTCAAGCACGTCCCTGAGGGTTTTAGCAAGGAGTTTGTCGTCCTCGATCATGAGGACCTTTGTGCGTTCGCTCATATATATCATGAAAAAAAGGCTAAAAAACGGGGTCAGAATTATTTATTTGCTGCCGCCCTGACGCCGGGCAAATAAATAATTCTGACCCCGTTTTTTAGCCTTTTTGCTTGCTGATATTGTTTCATCACGATACGTTGACCCTACGCATCTTGGTGAAATAAATGCCGAGCCGGTGAGTATTGTTCTCTTCAGGCGTGCTGGACCTGACCTCCCCTACGATCTCCATCGGCCCTGAAAAGTTCACTATATCAGGCTTTACCTTCAGCAAGGTAAAGCGCATGGACAATATGGTCGATTGCGGAATATCATGATCGGTCACCATTGCCATGCCGTTCTGGCTGATATCCACCATTTTGGCCTGGATGTCGCGGCCGGCCATCATGAACCTGGCAGTAACCGGTTCATTGACGCGGTAGATGACCGTGCAATTCATCCTGAGCCGCTTGCCTTGCCTGCGTTCCTCGCCTTGAAATGCCTGTACCATGACTACCCCCCTTAGCACTGTACAAGCATAAATCATACCAACTTTTCGGCTCAAAATAAAGCTATCTCTAACTGCTGCAATGCCTTAATGTTAAAAGAACATTATTTTTGCGCTTATTCGATCACTTAACTGTCTGTCCTGAAAAAAGTTGCATAATAAAAACATATGTTTTCCAGAACGAACTTGTAGCGATCACATATGGCCGAGCGATTCGTTGATCAAAGGCAGGATACCCTCGACCTCGGCCTTGGTAAGGCGGCCGAGTTTTCCGAATCTCCAGTTGCCTTCGGCATCGCGGGTTTCGCGCACAAGCTGAAGCTTCTTTGCGCCGTTATTGTACGAATGCACGCTGACAACGATCTTCACGCCGTCAGACTCGAGTTCTTTTGAAAACAAAGTTTCATCCAGACTGCTGTCGAATTTCACGCGTCACCTTCCTTTCGTTGCGTCTTTTACGGTTTGCATGCTGAAATGGCAGCCGCAATAATGCTGGCGGTAAAGGTCATGACTTCTGGCAAATTCATTCGCCTTCTTGAATCCGTCTTCCTTTTTGAAATTATACACCAGAAACCCGTGCGGCGCTATGGATTTTCCGATATTATTGATCACCTGCGCGTCCTTATGCGGGCTGATGGTAAGGGTCGTGGTGATATGCTCGATACCGCGCTCTTGCGCGCAGGCAGCAGCTGCGGCAAGCCGCATCCGGAAACAGGCGTGGCAGCGCAGGCCGCCTTCAGGCTCGTGTTCGAACCCGGCGATACTTTCCTGCCATCGGCTGTTGTCATAAGCGCCTTCGATCAGCGGGATATCGTATATGCGGCACACGTCAACAGCGACGTTCAGCCTGCGCTGATATTCGTCAGCCGGCTCGATATTCGGATTATAAAAAAAACCCGTAACGCCGCGGCCTTCGGCCTTGAGCTTTTCAATGCACCAGCTCGCGCATATCCCGCAGCAAATATGTAATAAAACCATTTAAACGATTGTCATCCCGTCGGTGGCGGCGATTATTTCAATGCCGAGTTCCTGGGTCAGGCGTTGCGCCTGCAGGTGCGGCTTTGCCGCGAGCATGCGCATGCCGAAATGTGTCAGTATGGCGCGTTTGGGCTTCAGGATCTTAATAAGGTCAGCCGCTTCTACCAGGCTCAAATGGTCTATGCCCGGCCTCGGCTCGGGGAATACGACTGACATGATAAGCGTGTGGACCTTATAAAATTCCTTAAGTTCCTTGAAGCTGCGCGTGTCGGTCATGAGGCCGACGGTTCGGCCGTTGAGCTTGAATTTCAGCCCGAAGGTCAGCGACGGATGGATATGGTGCATGGATGTTTGAAAGGCGAATTTTTTCTCGCGATAGCAGGTGCGCTCCTCTAACACAACGACCTTTTCAACATACGCCCGCGAATATTTAAAGACGACCGGATCGCCTTCAAGCGCGTCAGCCGGGCAGAAAACAGCGCCTCTTTTCGTGTGTCCGCCCTCGGTCATCGCCTCGATCATGACATTGACGTCGTTGCAGTGGTCGATGTGCCGGTGCGTGAGGATGATCGCGTCGAGCTTCGAGGGGTCCAGCTTCGGCCTGCTCGCAAGGCAGCGCACAAGGCTTCCCGGCCCGGGATCGATCAGGACATTGGTATTGTGCGACGAAACCCAGATGCCGCCTGAATGGCGCAGCTGCTTGATCATGACGAAGCGCGCGCCCGCTGTGCCGAGAAATTTGAGGAAATCGCCTTGCATCACGTTTCGTTCAGCCATAATTTCCTGAGCTCTTTATTGATCCGCGCGGCATCGCTTGCGCTCAACTCCGGCTTGCGGTCCGCCTTCTGCAGCGCCGCGCGCTCCGCCTGCGCACGGGCGGTAAGGAATGCCTCGACGCCGAGCACCGCCGCGCCTGCCGCTTTTGCATGGAACTGCACTGACCGGTCGTCGGTCACCACGATCACGATCCGGGGATTGGGAATATGCTCCACCATGTGCCTGATGCGGTCGTCCGCGCTCTCGTCCTGCGAGAACACGACGTTGCATTCGCCCTGCGGCAGAAGCGGATTGCTCATGGTCGGATACCCGTCGAAGACAAGCGTGACCTTGTTCTTCATGCTCCCGCACAGGCGCCTGTCCCGTATGCAGCGGATGAGCATCGTTGCCGGAGCGGCATGGCCTTTGACGATGAACGAAGCGTGGCGTACGACGTTATACCCGTCGACGATGTAGTGTAATGACATAATACAGGCCCCCTGCGACGGCGAACAGGACCGTGATAGAAAAGCCGATAAGCGACATCGCGAATGCGGCATCGCGCCCGAGGCCCGCTTTTGCAAAAAAATAAACGGTCGCGGCGTCGCGCACGCCCAGGCCTCCCAGGGATACCGGCAGCATAGAGATCATGCCGATGATGGGAACGTAAATAAAGAAATATATCAGCGGGATGTCCGCGCCGAGCGAGCGGCAGATGATATAGGGGCTGACGGAGCTCAACAACTGAAGCGCAAGCGAGATCGACAGGGTAACTGACAGGACGCGCTTTTTCCTGCCCAGCAGATACAACTGCTCGTGCGCCTGGGTGAGGTTTGCGCGGATCCGGCCGGCGTTGGGCGAATAAAGCAGTTTGTTAAGGAAATTATAGGCGGTGCTGTTGAAAAAAACGAGCAGGATACAGACAAGGATCGCGGTAATAATGCCGACGCTCCAGAGCACTGCCGGATCCTGAACATAGCGCCAGCCAACCGCACACGCCGCAAGAACGATGACATCGAGCGCGACATATCCGATAAGCCGGTCAAGGAGCACCGTGGAAGCGACGTGCGCGCCCTTGCGCGTATGATTGCCCAGGTCGAGCACGCGGACGATGTCGCCGCCGATGCTCGTGGGCAGGAACATGTTGAAGAACAATCCCCCGCCGAACGGCTTTAACAGTGTCCGCGCCGGAACGCATACGCCAGATGCTTTGAGCAATATATCCCACCGAATAAAACACAGCAAACACGTCACCGCGACTATAAAAACCGCCGCGATAATGCCGGCGATGTTGCTGGCCCTGACAAGTTCCCATATCGCAGCGCCGTCAACCTTGCTGAACAGAAAAACGAGCAACAGGATGCTGACGCCGACCCTCAGGATGAAAATCCCGATCTTTTTAACAGCCATAGTCGCGGCCGGTGATCCGCTTGTACGCCTCGAGGTATTTCTGCGTGGTCTTCTCGATGATTTCGGCGGGAAGTTCCGGCGCAGGCGGAGTTTTGTCCCAGACAAGGCCTTCAAGGTAATCCCTGACGAACTGCTTGTCAAAGCTCGGCTGCCCTTGTCCGGGCTTATATTCCGCTGCAGGCCAGAAGCGCGAAGAATCCGGCGTGAGCACCTCGTCGATAAGGATGAGCTCGTTGCCGTAAAAGCCGAACTCGAATTTCGTATCCGCGATGATAATGCCTTTGGAGCGCGCGTACTCGGCGGCCCTGGCGTAGATCGCGATGGATGCCCTGCGCAGCTTTTCAGCCGTATCGGCGCCCACGGTGTTCTCGACGTATTTCTGGTCCACGTTGATGTCGTGGCCTTTGTCTTCCTTGGTCGACGGCGTAAAGATCACTTCGGGCAGTTGATCCGATTCAACGAGCCCTGCGGGCAGTTTGATGCCGCAGACTGAACGGTTTTTTTGATATTCCTTCCATCCCGAGCCGGACAGGTATCCGCGCACGACGCACTCGATCGGAAGCGCCTTGCTCTTTTTGACGAGCATGGAGCGGCCTTCGAGCATCTGCGTGTATTTCTGCAGGGTCTTGGGATATTTTTTTATGTCCGCGGTGATAAAGTGGTTGGGGATGACGTCTTTGAGCAGATCGAACCAGAATATGGATAGTCCGGTCAGGACCTTGCCCTTGAACGGGATGCCGTTGGGCAACACGACGTCAAAACAGGAAATGCGGTCGGTGGAGACCACAAGAAGCGTCTCGCCGAGGTCGAACACGTCGCGCACCTTGCCGCGGCGGAAAAGATCATACTCCGTGATATTGGCTTTCAGCACCACTGGTTCGCTCGAGATCATACATGCCCCTTGTGTGCATTGTGCGTGCGGCGTGTGCCGGCCGCGTTATTTTTTTTCCGCGATCTTCGAAAGCCGCATGCGCAGGCCCTCGTATTCGTCCCACAATTCCTGCGGAAAATCGTTCCTGAATCCCTTGAAGAACTTCTTGATGCCGGCGAGCTCGGCAAGCCAGTCTTTCTTGTCCAGCTTGAAAAGTTTCTCCATGGCGCTGCGCGGCACGTCAAGCCCGGTCATATCGATATCGGCGATATTGGGCAGGTACCCGATAGGGCTTGCCTGCGCGCTTACCTGGTCGTCGCAGCGCGCGACGATCCATTCGAGTATGCGCAGATTCTCCCGGTAACCGGGCCAGAGGAATTTCCCGTGCTCGTCTGTCCTGAACCAGTTCACGTGGAATACGCGCGGCGGCTTGTGCATGCGGTGGCCCATGTTGAGCCAGTGCTTGAAATAGGTCGCCATGTTATATCCGCAGAACGGCAGCATCGCCATGGGATTGCGCCTGACCTCTCCCTGTTTTCCGACCTGCGCTGCGGTGCGCTCCGACGCCATGGTGGCGCCCATGAACACGCCGTGGCGCCAGTTGAACGCCTCATAGACCAGCGGCGCCAGATGCGCCCTCCGTCCGCCGAAAATTATGGCGGATATCGGAACCCCGTGATGCTGTTCGAGCCGGTACGACGCCGTCGGGCACTGGCTGATCGGGGTCGTGAACCTGCTGTTCGGGTGCGCGCCGTACACCGGCTTTCCCTGGCCGTCGGCCATGCCCGGTTTCCATGCGTTTCCCTGCCAGTCGATGCCGTGAGACGGGACTTCGCCGTCTGCGCCTTCCCACCACACAGTGCCGTCGGGCTTAAGCAGCACGTTCGTGTAGATGGTGTTCTTTTTTATTGTTTCGACCATAATGGGGTTCGTATGGGAATTGGTGCCGGGCGCGACGCCGAAAAACCCGCTTTCGGGATTGATCGCCCACAACGATCCGTCGGAATCCACGCGCATCCAGGCGATGTCGTCGCCGACGGTCCAGATGCGGTAGCCTTTTCTTTTCAATCCTTCGGGCGGGCGCAGCATGGCGAGGTTGGTCTTGCCGCAGGCGCTCGGGAATGCGGCGGCGATATACTTGATCTTTCCCGTCGGATCCTCGATGCCCATGATGAGCATGTGCTCGGCAAGCCATTTTTCCCTGCGCGCGATAAAGCTGGCGATGCGCAATGACAGGCATTTTTTGCCCAGCAGCACATTGCCGCCGTAACCGGACCCGACGCTCCAGATGGTGTTGTCCTCGGGAAAATGGAGGATCATGCGGCGGTTGATGTCCACGCCGGCAAGCGAATGCAGGCATTTGGTGAAATCCGCGCCCTTGTCGAGGACCGCTGTCACCGCGGCGCCGACCCGCGTCATGATGATCATATTGAGAACGACATAGCGCGAATCGGTCAGCTCCACGCCGACCTTGGAGAATTCGGACCCGACAGGCCCCATGGAGAACGGGATCACATACATGGTCCTGCCTTTCATGGAACCCTTGAATATCTCGCGCGCCTTCGCATACGCGAGCTTCGGCTTCATCCAGTTGTTCGTGGGGCCGGCGTCCTTTTTCCTGCGCGTGCAGATATAGGTCAGATGCTCGGTGCGCGCGACGTCGTTGACCGCGGTACGGTGAAGGAAGCATCCGGGAAGCTTTTCGTTATTAAGCGGGATCATCTCGCCCGAGGCGATCGCCTCTTTCTCTATCTTCTGGCGCTGGTCCACAGATCCGTCGATCCAGACGATCTCATCCGGCTGGCACAGCGCTGCCATCTTGTCGATCCACGCTTTCAACTTCTTGTTATGCGTCGTTCCTTTTGCGCACATATGGTTCTGCCTTTATTGATTGATCAGATACGAATGGGCCGCGTGCGCAGCCACTGCGCCGTCCCCGCATCCGTTGATGACCTGGTATAAGACCTTGCGCCTGCAGTCGCCTGCGGCGTATATGCCCCGGGCCGACGTCTGCATGGCGTCGTCGGTCAGAATGAACCCCGCGTCGTCTGTTTTGACAATACTCTTTGCAAAGCCTGCTGAAGGCGCGATGCCGACGAAGATAAAGACCCCCTGGCATTGCTGCGCGCTCACGGCGCCGGTTTTCACGTTCTTGATCCTGACCGCTTCGACCTTTGCGCTGCCGACGATCTCTTCGACGACAGAATCGAGCACCAGCGTTATCTTCGGATTGGCCCTGACCTTCTCTTCAAGTATTTTTGCCGCGCGGAACGCCTGCCTGCGATGCACCAGATGAACCGTGCTCGCGTACGTGGTCAGGTACAGCGCATCTTCGAGCGCGTGGTCCCCGCCGCCGACAACGACGATCTCTTTGTTGCGGAACAGGGGACCGTCGCACGTGCCGCAATAGGAAACGCCTTTGCCGATCAGCTTCTCCTCTCCCGGCACGCCCAGATGTTTCCATGTCGCGCCGGTTGCGATGATCACGGTCCGCGACTCAAGCGCCCGGTCAACGCAGCGGACCGTAAACGCGGGCTTCCCATCCTTTTGCCCTGCCTCGACGGCAGTTACCTCTGCGTCCTCGATCTTAACGCCTGCCTCATCGGCCTGCTGTTTCATCCGGTCGATAAGCTCCGTCGTCGTGATGCCGCTGGGAAAACCCGGGAAATTTTGTATGTCGGGCGACAGCATGATCTGGCCGCCCGGAGTCAATCTTTCCAGGATGGCCGCTGACATGCGGTATCTTCCCGCGTATAACCCTGCGGTCAGGCCTGCAGGGCCTGCGCCGATGATGATGCAATCGTACATGGGATCGAATGATAAAGTTCCCCTGCGCAGTAGGAACTGCGCACGAGGGGTCCTGCTATGACCGCTTTGAACCCGAATTGTCTGGCTATTTCGTTATACCTGACGAACTGCTCAGGGTGAATAAATTCCGCCACCGGATAATGCGCCTGCGACGGGGCAAGGTACTGGCCGAGGGTCAGGATATCCACGTCCGCCTCGCGCAGATGCTCCATGGCAGCATACACGTCGTACTCGTTCTCGCCGAGGCCGAGCATGATCGAGGATTTGGTGACGATCGACGCAGCGATCTCCTTTGCGGCTTTTAATATGCCCAGCGACCTGCGGTAATCAGCCTGGGGCCTCACTGCAGGATACAGACGCCTGACCGTTTCGATATTATGGCCGAACACGTGCGGCCCGGCGGCAACGATCGTCTCGACGCTCGCGCGCCTGCCCGTGAAATCAGGCGCGAGCACTTCCACTTTGTATTCAGCGCCGAGTCTGCGGACGGCACGGATCACGGCGGCAAAATGCGCCGCTCCTCCGTCCTCGAGATCGTCGCGCGTGACCGATGTCACGACCGCGTACCGCAGGCCCCACTGGCGCGCGCAATCGGCAATGCGCTGCGGCTCGCCTGCATCGGGCGCGGGCAGAGCGCTGCCTGTCTTGCGCACCGCGCAGAACAGGCAATGGCGCGTGCAGATATCGCCGAGGATCATGAACGTGAGCTGTCCGCTTTTGAAGCATTGCGCGATATTCGGGCAATGCGCTTCCCGGCACACGGTATGGACCCCGGCGCTGCGTATTGCGTCCATGCGGGCCAGAACGTCCTGATCGGGAACAGACTGCAGGAACCAGGGAGGCAGACGGTTCATAAATTGCGCTTTTCTTTGAGCTTCTTTTTCATGGCGAGCCGTTTCCACAAAGGCGCGTAATCGACGATGAGCTTTCCGAGCAGATGGTCGATCTCGTGCTGAAAACAGCACGCGAGCAGATCCTGCGCTTCGATCACGACCGGTTTGCCGTCGTCGTCAAGCGCCTCCACGACGATCTTCTTCGCGCGCGGGACCTTGACCGACACTCCCGGGACGGACAAACACCCCTCGTCGATCGCCTGATGGCCCGCGCGTTTGATGACGCGCGGATTGATAAGCTTGTACAGGCCTTTGCCGATATCGACGACGATCATCTGCTCGTCGATGCCGACCTGCGGCGCCGCCAGGCCGATGCCGGATGCCTCATACATCAGACGCGCCATCTTGCTGAGCGTCTGGCAATGCTGCGGGGTCACGCGAACGATCTTTTTCGCTTTCCGGCGCAGAACCGGGTCCCCGACCGTCCTAATTTTTAATTCGGTTTCTTGCATTGACTTTTACGATGCTCGGTTTGACGGTATGCGCCAGGCCATCCTCGATGCCGGCGTACGTCAGGATGATCACCTGGTCGCCGACAGCGGCGCCGCGCGCCGCAGCGCCGTTGAGGCAGATGATGCCCGACGCTTTTTTGCCCTTGATCGCGTAGGTCTCCAGGCGTATGCCGTTATTGATATTGAGCACTTCCACCTTCTCACCCGGAAGGATATCCGCCGCTTTCATAAGATTTTCGTCGATCGTGATGCTGCCTTCATAATACAGATTACATTCGGTCACCGTTGCGCGGTGTATTTTGGATTTAAGCATGGTCCGTATCATCGTCTGACTCCCTTGTGCAGCCTTCATGCGCTGCGTATTTACGAAATGAATTGCGAACAATTTCCTGCGGACAGCGTACCTGCGTTTGCCTCGCTCAGGTGTGCGCCAGATAGTCGGCAATGGCCTGTCCGAACTGCCGCGCGGCATGAGGCCCTGCGCCTGTTATAATACTGCCTGCTATTTCCACGGGCTTGCCCGTATAGACGGCGCCTTTCTTCGTTAATTCGCCGGATTCATCCGGGAAAACCGTTGCCTTGACCCCGCGCAAAACGCCTGCGCGCGCGAGGGTGACGGGCGCGATGCAGATCGCGGCAAGCAGTTTCTGCTGCTTCACCGCGTCCTGCGCAATGCGGTGCGCCTGCGGATCGTCGAAAAAAACGCTGGCGCCGTTGCCGCCGACGAACACGAATGCGTCGTACTTCGCGACGCTGATATCTTTGAGCGCGATATCCGCCTTGACGAACGCGCCCCGCGAGCCTTTGGCAGGCCCCGGCTGTGTGCTGGCAACGGTCACCTGCATTCCCGCCTTCCCGAGGATATTCTTCGGCTCAAGAAATTCCTCGTCGCGGAAATCCACCGGCGCGATGATCAATAATACACGTTTCATCCTCACCTCTTCAAGGGCTAAAAACGGGGTCAGAATTATTTATTTGCCTCGAACGGGGTGAGCAGCAAATAAATAATTCTGACCCCGTTTTTAGCCTCGTTCTGAGCGTCGTTTATAGCCTTACGACCGTATCGATGTTACGGCAACGCAATCAACGACATCCTCTGCGCTGCAGCCGCGCGACAGGTCGCTGCACGGCTTTTTGAATCCCATCAGCAGCGGGCCGAGGGCGCGCGCGCCTGCGAGCCGCTCGGTCAATTTATAACAGATATTCCCTGCCTCGAGGTCCGGAAAAATAAGGATATTCGCCCGTCCTGCGACCGCGCTGTCCGGGCATTTGATCTTTCCGACTTCCGGAACAAGCGCCGCGTCGGCCTGCAATTCCCCGTCGGCGAGTATATCCGGCGCCATCTCATGAAAAAGCTTGACCGCCTCAACGGTCTGATCGATCATCTTGCTTTTTGCGGAGCCCTTGGTCGAATAACTTAAAAAAGCCACGCGCGGTGTCACGTCAAGCACTTTGCCTCCGAGCTCAGCGGCGCATATTGCGATGCACGCAAGCTGGCGCGGATTCGGATCGGGGATGAGCCCGCAATCGGCATAGATCAACGCGCCTTCGGGAACTGCCGGATTGTCCGGCATTGCCATGATGAACGAACTGCACGCGGTCCTGAGCCGTTCGTCAACGCCGACGCAATACAATCCTGCCCGGCAGACATCCGCCGTGGTATGAGCGGCTCCTGCGACAAAACCGTCCACCTTGCCGTCGCGGCAGAGCATCGCCGCGTAGAACAGCGGGTCCTCGAAGGTCTTGCGCGCGTCCTCAACGGTAACGCCCCGCTCCTTGCGGCTGTTATAGAACTCCTCGATATAGCGCTCGTTCTCGCGCTTGTCGACCGTATCCGGCGACACGAGCACCGCATCGGCGATCTTTTCCCGCTCGATCATCTTGAGCGCTTCGAGAACGCGCTTATCCTTATATTCGGGCAAAGCGATCTTCCTGACCCTGGCCCTGGCCCGTTTGCGTATCTCTGCGATCGCATCCATTTCATATCCCCCTGACGATTTTATCCAGATTAACGTAATCCTTGATCAGCTTGACTACGGTCTTGACCTTGGCCTTGTCCTGCGGCCTGATCTTGACCGTAAGGTCGTGGATCATCGACGCGACGGTATAGGTGTCGGTCCGGGCCATCAGCACCGAAAGACCCGAGCGCAGCAATAGGTCCATGAGCGGTTTTTCCGGCGTCATGCCGCCCGAGAGAATGATACCGGCGAGTTTCAGCCGGGACGGATCGTCGTCGCGGTAACACTCAAGCGCAGCCATGATCACGTCCTCGCTGTCGCCCGGCGCGATGAGCAGGCTGTCGTTGACGATATACTTGACCGCGCTCGCCGGACGCATGGCGCCGATGACCACGCGCGATACATAGGTCTCAAGCCGCTCTTTGCCGCACAGAAGATCGAAACTTGTCTCCTCGAGGATCTGCTCGATCGTCGGGTATGACAAAGCCGGCGTGAACGGGATGACGCCGAGGACCGTAATGCCTTTGCGTTCAAGCCCCTTGCGCACAAGCTGGTCGATCTTGTCGAACTTGTCGGGCAGGACCTTGTTGATGATGACGCCGAGAAGCTTCACGCCTTCCTTGTCGAAAAGCGCTTTGTTGAGCACGATCTCGTCGATCGGCCTGCCGATGCCGCCCGATGATATCAGGATGACCTTTGAGCCGAGGAGCCGCGCGACGGTCGCGTTGGAATGGTCGAAAACGCTGCCGACGCCCGCATGCCCCGTGCCTTCGATGACCACGAGGTCCTGGTGGCTGGAGATGCGCTTGAACGCGCCCTGGATCTGCTTGGAGATCGAGTCCTTCGCGGGCCGGTTGATGTAGCGCTCGGTAAAGCCCTTTTCGACCGCGATGGGCGACATATCCTTGAGACCGGCCTTGATGCCGCAGACTTCTTCAATGAGCACTGAATCTTCGTCGATCTGCAGCCCCTCCTCTTCGAGGTACCGCTGGCCGATCGGCTTGATGAATCCGACTTTCTTGAACCGCTGCTGAAAGTTCGATATCAACCCAAGCGAAACGGTCGTCTTGCCGTCGTTCTGCTTGGTCGCCGCAATGAAGATCTTCTTCATTTCATGTTGGCGTCGATCATTGACCTAAGCTGCCCTTTGGACAGGGCGCCGACCACCTGTTCCATGACCTTGCCGTTCTTGAAGAGCATGATCGTCGGGATGGACATGATGCCGAAATCCGAAGCGGTACGGGAGTTTTCGTCAACGTCGACCTTGCCGACCTTGACCTTGCCGTCGTATTCTCTGGCGATCTCTTCGACAACGGGCGCGACCATGCGGCACGGCCCGCACCACGTTGCCCAGAAATCGACGAGGACGGGCGTCGGCGACTCCAGGACCTCCGACTTGAAGTTTGCGTCGGTGAAATGCTGAATGCTCATAGCTTACCTCTTACCTGTTATGGGGTTCGATACATATATTCTCGAAGGGAATACGGCTTAAATTATCACAAAATCACGCCCTTTGCAAGCAAAAAACGAACCCCAAAAAAATCGGTGTCAGACACGAATTAAAGTGAATAATTCTGTGGATAACTTTAATTCGTGTCTGACGCCGATTTTTTCAGCTTGCCGGCTCCGCGATTACCGGCGCGTGAAATAATTATCCGTCAGGCCGTCGAGCTGAGCCGCAAGCTCCTGGAGACGGATCTCTTTTTCCGCGATCTTCTTTTTATCCATCAGCGTCAACGAATCCATTTCGAGCCTGACCCTGACATATTCGAAATACAGCTTGGTCACTTCGTCGATAATATCGCCTCGCAGCTGGACCAGCAGGCGCGAACGCGTGTCGATAGAGGTCTGCGCGTCGTTCCAGATCAGATCCGCAAGATCCCATTTCAGCGCCACATCCCACTCGTACACGTCTTTGCCCTTGCGCAGGATGTCGTCGTATTCCCTGGTCGTCGATCCGCCTTCCCAGTGCCACAGGTCGGACGTATCCTTATTGAACCCGAAGTCGACGCTGGGCAAAAGCGCTTTGTTCCGGGCCTGACGGCGCCATTGATGAATCTTTCCTATATCCGCATCGGCATACGCGATGGCGGCTTTTTGCACGGACGCGATCGACGGAAGACCTTCGATATGCCGGCTGCTGAACGCCTGCCCGGACGATACACGGGTATCCCGTGCCCGCACAACGTGCAACCCTTTTTTCCCTGCGGCATACACGCGGTCCACCCCGCATGCAAGGCGTTCGATGATCTCCCCAGCTATGGCGCCGTCGATCCGGTGCCATCGGTCATCCGCAAATTCAAACACCTCATTGTCGGTTGCGGCATAGATGCGGCCGGCCGGGCATACTGTAATTGCGCGGATATCACCCGTTGTCAGACCCGATTCGGGAAGCCTTTTCCACGTCGCAGCGTTGTCAGTGCTGGCAAATATACCCGTTGACGCAGCGCAGTATGCCGCTTGGGGCCGCGCCGGATCGGCGCAAAGGGCGCGTATCGACGAGGCCTGAACCGCGCCGTCATCGTCAGGAACGTCCGCGCTGTCGCCCGCGGCATCATCTGCAATGCGGGCGGTGAACACTTTCTCCCACTGACCGTCAGTACCCTTCTTCCGATATACGCCGTCAGAAACAGCCGCATACAGGTATCCGTCAGGCGATGCGTCCGCGCCCAATGCGAGGATCATGTTTGATCCGAACTGCCCCGATTCCCGGTTCCAATGCCTGCCTGCGTCAGCGCTCACAAAAAGCCCTTCGTCGGTCCCTGCCAGCAGCAGCGGCAGGCGCGCCATGATTGCGCGGCAACCCGCTCCGCGCGCATTCAACGGTTTAAAAATATTTTTCCATGCCCGGCCTGAATCGCTGCCGGCATAAATTCCTTTACTGGTCGCGGCGAATATGCGGCCGCGGTCGTTTAAATCAAAGGCGACATGATGTATTGCCATGTCTTGTCCGTGAAGGACCGGTTTCCAATACAACCCCGCGTCTTCGGTCCTATACAAGCCGTTGGCCGTTCCAAGAAATATCGTCTGCTCTGCCGCAGGGTCGGGCAACACGCAGATACCTTTGACGATCTCCCGTGATATATTCTCCCAGCGCCCCTCCTGCGCATAAACAACGGCTATAAAAAAACATATTACCAGAACACATATCCCGGCTCCCCTTATCAGCTTCATATTCCCCCCTTCGCAGCGCGTCAAAACCTTCTGCCATCCTTTGGCAGTTTCAAAATAATAGACGCGCGCGAAACGGAAATCTCACATAAAAAATCCGGCTGAATATCAAAAGGCTAAAAACGGGGTCAGAATTATTTATTTGCCTCGAACAGAGTGGGTATCAAATAAATAATTCTGACCCCGTTTTTAGCCTTACAGTTTGAGCAGGGGGATGTTGAGGCGCTGGCGGGAAGTCTCGCCGGGCAGGAGTTCTGTCTTGCGCCAGGAAGCGCAATTGCGGGGATGCCGGGCCTTGTCCGCAACGGTGTGCGAAGCGGCGATATGGATCGCGTGCTTGCCGAACATCCGGTTGATCTCATCGACCGCCACGCTGACCTTGCGCACGCGCTCGACGCGAATGGGATCGTCGAACAGATCAGCGCTATCGGCGCCTTCCTCTAATATGTCGGACAGGATGACGCCGGTCGAGCGGTACAGACTGCGGGGATCGAAAACCTCATCAAAGAGCCTGCCGCACGCAGCGGTGAAATCGAGCGTCGACGAGGAATGGCGGTTGATGCGGCCCTCAAGGCCGCATGAGCTGAAATCCGCCCTGCGCAGGTATACGGTCAGATTCCTGCACGCCAGGCCGTGCCTGCGCAATTTGATGAACGCGGATTCAAGGTTGCGCATGAGCTGTGCTTTGACAAGATCGCGGTCGCGCGACGCCGGCGAGAACGTCTTGGTCTTGCTGATCGTCGCATATATATGCTTCGCGTCGGTGACGACCGGATATACGGCGATGCCGCGCAGTTCCTGCCAGAGCTCCATACCGACTTTACCGAGGATCTTCTGCGCAAAAGCCATGGGCCGCCGGACATAATCGAGGACGGTGCGAATATTGTATTTCTGCAAAAGCGCCACCGTATTCGGGCCGAAGCCGCAGACACGTTCGAGCGGGACCTGCGCGAGGAACAGGTGGAGTTTGTGGCCGGGCACTGCGCAAAAACCGTCGGGCTTGTTCTGCTTCGAACAGATCTTCGCAAGCGATTTCGACAGGCTCAAACCCACGGACACGGTCAGATTCAATTCCTTTTTGATATCATCCTTGATCCTGCGGGCGATGTCGTCGTATGAACTGCGGTACATGCGGCGCAGGCCCGTGATATCGCAGAACGCCTCGTCGATCGAATACTCCTCCACGTCGGGGGTAAACCTGCGGATGACGGCGAATATGCGCTCGGAATAGATGCTGTAAAGCTCGTAGTCGCTGGGCATGATGATCACGCCCGGACAGGCGCGCCGCGCGTCGCCGAGGCGCATGCCGCGCTTGACGCCCGCGGCCTTTGCCTCATAGCTGGGGCACGACACAATGCCCCGCTCCTGACCGGTCACCAGCGGCTTGCCTTTCAGGCCCGGATCGCGCGCGGATTCGCATGAAGTAAAAAAAGCGTCGCAATCCACATGGACGATCGCGCGGGGAAAAGATAACAGGGTGATGAAATCATCAACAGCCGGTGGCTGCATAGGAATATGGAATTAACGGTATTTACGGATATCGGCGATGACGACGCCGCCGATGACAAGTTCCTGTTCCGGCTCTATCGGAGGATATTTCTTGTTCGCCGCGCGCAGAATGATCCTGCCCTTGTGCTTCTCGAAATATTTCAGCGTCCACTGGCGGTCCACGCAGGCAACGACCACATCACCGTGCTTCGGGCTCAACCCCTTCTGGATCAGAACAAGGTCTCCGGGATGGATGCCCGCGTCGATCATCGAATCGCCCTCGACCTTGAGCAAAAACGTCGCCTGGGGATTCGATATGAGATATTCGTCGATACTGAGCAGGTCAACGGTCTCCTCTTCCGCAGGGCTGGGAAATCCCGCCTGGACCAGGCCGAGAAGCCGCACGGGTTTGCGGCTGTGCGGCGGAATAAGCCTGCCGGTCCTGTCCTTTGCGACCAGGCCCTCGCGCACCAGTTGGGATATTTTCTTGAACACCGCGTTCTTTGACCTGAACCCGAAGACCTTGAGCATTTCGGAATACGAAGGCATGCGCCGGGCTGACGTATAAAAATCATCGAGCTTCTGAGCATATTTTTTCAAGCCTTTCATATCCATAGCAACCACAGTATAGTGAACATCCGTTCACCTGTCAACAAAAAAATACAGACGCTTTAGCTAAAACAATACTCTGCAATGATTTACAACTTCTTTCTTTTTTTGGTATAACAAAGGCATAAAAAGAAAGAAGTTCTAAGTTGTTGTTATCAAATAATTTGTCTAAAGCGTCTTGGTATTAGCCGAAGGAGTGGGTGCGGAGGCGGATGGTGCGCAGGACAAGCGGGATGGGTTTTATATGCTCGGGCTCGACCACAATGCCTGCGCGATACCTGTTCGGGCCGGCGACGATCATCCATACTGCCTTGCCGTGGAAACTGATCGATTCGCCGTTATCAGGCATATGCAGGGACATATCGATGGTCTGGCCAAGGGGGAGTTCGGAGTCCATGACAAGGCCGATGCCGTCGCTCGAAATGTCAAAGGTATGCGACGTTATATCCCGGTCATTATACCTGATACTGCCGACGGGTATGCTTACCTGGAACCGGGGATGCTTTCTTTTATCGCTGACGAACACTGAATCCATATTCCCCCTTTATTTGCGAAAAATAAAAAAACCGCGATGACGAAAAGCAGAGCATGCCTTTCTCCTCCGCGGTACGATGCGTCTTATTTGACCCCACACTATTGTCAATCCCCCCTTTTGCTTCACCTAAAGAATACACTCAGGCCAGGGCTATTTCAAGGGGATTTCGGACTTTCTTTGAAAGCGTTTTCAAAATCCTGGGGACGGTTCTGAAAACTTGGGGACGGTTCTCGTTTTTTGAGAACCGTCCCCAAGTTTTCAATCCATGCTCAGGAGGATCTCTTTGATCTCCTCATAGCCCGGGTAATCGACGGATACGTAGAATTCCTGCGCCTGACGCAGGTATTCCCGCGCTCTGTTCTTCCAGCCGCGCTTTTTATACAGAAGCCCGAGCTGATACGACGCATCGGCGAACTCGGGCCGCGCTTTTATGTCCCTGCTCAATTCAAGCGATTTTTTCAGATATTCTTCGGCGCGGTCGAAATTGTCCATATCCATATACAGCTCGCCGATCATCGCGTAATCCTGGGCCATGCTGGGCAGGTTGTTCTGCGCCGTGTCGATCCTCAGCCCCTCGTTATAACATTCAAGCGCCTTGACGTAATCTTTTTCCATGAGGTGCATCTCGCCGAGGTTGAAATAGTAGTCGCTCAGCTCCCCCCGCCTGTTCATGCGCTCGAACAGCCGCTGGCTCTTGACGTAGAATTCGCGCGCGGTTTCCCTGTCGTCCTTGTTCTCGAACACAAGCCCCAGGTCGAAATAATCGCATGCGAGATTATACCGGTGCTCGGCATTGCCTTGCCGCTCGCGGTTGATCTCAGCGCTTTTGGTCAGAAGCTCCAGCGCCGCGTCGTTGTCTTCCTTGTCCATATGCCATACCGCCAGCTTGCGCATCGCCAGCGCCTCGTTGAGCGCGTCGCGGTTCGCGCGGCTTTCATCAAGCGCTTTCTCGTAAAACTCGCGCGCCTTGGCGTAATTGCCCATCTGCTGGTACATCCACCCGGCCATGCTGTAACCGTACGCAACACCTTTCGTATCCCGCGCGCGGCCGGACGCAAGCGCATAATCGAAATAATTCTGTAATGCCTCTTCCCTCCTGCCCATGCGGCTGTGAGCCTCGGCCATGATCGGTAATGCAAAGCGCATGCGCGGTTCCTGTATCAACACTTTTGCCGCAATGACCGCGGCCTGCCCGGTCCTTCCTTTCGCAAGTTCGGCGCGCGCCTGGCGCAGGCGCATATATGCGCTCGGGTTAATACTCGGCAGCCACGCGTACAGGCTTGCGATCACGATCATGACAAAGATGAAGCATCCTGCGCCGATCAACGCACTGCGGTATTCCGCATACCACGGCAATGACGGCGTCTCTTTCGAGCGGCTATCAGCCCGGGCGCCGGGTTTTCTGAAAAGCGCGAATCCCGGATCCCCGTACAGAAGATAACTTGCCCAGCGCAGTGACTCGATACCGTATAACCGCGCAAGCCGAACGCGGCTCTGCCTGGCCGCCTCGCCCACTGACCTGCCTCTGCGCAGTATCTGATAGAATTGGCGCGCATACGCAAAACTCACCGGATCCTCGACGCGGTGTATGGCGCCGATATAATGGCGCACGCCCGCATACAAAAAGGCCGACGCGAGCCCGTATGTCTTTTCCTGATAATCCGCCGAAACCGCCGTTTCGGCTTCCTGCGCCGAGTGGCACGCATTCGAGAATACAAGGCTGGGCATGGGAAGGCTCTCCGCCATGGTCGCAATATCCCTGCCGCTGAACCTTCCGTCGCTCAGGACCCAGCCGCTGTTCTGCGGGTCGCTGTTGTCGTATTCGCAATGGCCGGCATAGTGGACGATATCGTATTCAGACAGATTCTTTTTTACGTAGAGGGTGTCGATACTCGTGGACTTGAAATCGATGCTGAGCGTATTGCGCCTGCCGTCGAACGTATTGCGTATCGCCAGCCCTTCCGCATACGCGCTTTTCAGGTCATCGGTGGGATTGGCGAGTATCAGCATTCTCAGCCGGGAACTGACGGACCGGAATTGCGGCTGAGGCTCCGTGTGCCTCGTACGCAGAAGCCGGCCGATATTGAATTTAAGACAGAGAAAATCCGCCCCGTCGTAAAACAGCTCCCAGGGAATGGAGATCAGTTCCTCGTCGATGGATAAAAGCAGGTCGCACGGATCCGCAGCTTTGAGCCGCTCTTTGACCTGCCGGGACAAAAGCTGATCCCACAACAGGCCGCCTGTTTTTTTGAGCTTCTGCAGAAGCGCGGTATCCGGCCTGCCTGCTTTATTCAGGATATCGACGATATCGCCGCACAGGGAATCGACATGTCCGAACGAAACGCGCGCCTGGCTGAAATGGCGCAGCGTCGATGCGAAATCCGACTGATCGAACAGCGCCATCTTCAGCGTATTTTGCGTCCTGGTGACCTCAAGTACCAGCGGATGCGCAGTCTCCATCACGGCCTCACATCGATAACGACGCGGCCGATACCGGTTTTAATACCGGCAACGGCGATCGCGTACCTGCCTGCAGGAACATGATCGAACACGGCTTTGCCCTGCTGCGCCACTTTCGATTCCAATTCGATATCGTCCCTGGACAATGTCACGCGAAGGTCCTGCAACGGCCTGTGCGTCTTTTTATCCGCGGCGGATACGGTAACGGCGAAGCTCGCATCGCGCCCTGCCTGTATCCTGACCTCGATGCGGCCCGCGGAAAAATCCCTGACCATCGTGATCTCATCCCTGAAATCCGTTATGTGCCTGCTGCGCAGGACAGCCGCAGGAATGAATTCCTGGCCGAATAATACGTCTCCGGTCACCCTGACGATCTCAAAGCCGAAATCGCGCATCTTCAGCGCGATATAGAGCTCCGGCGCACGCCGGTCATCGCTGACCATGGCGGCTGCTGCCTCAAGCGTTTTCCGGGGAACCTCGATCGTTTCCTGCGGATACGAACCCAGTTCAGCCGCAAGCAGCTGCGCGCATTCGTCGCACGAAGCGCAGTGCATCCGTATGCGTTCCGCATCCGCCTTGTCAAGCCTGCCCTCGAGGAAACAGGCGATCTCTTCCTCGCTCGGATGGCCGGCGCTTTGAGGCTGTTCTTTTTTCCAATCTTCAAACGCCATGGCAATGAACCTTTCTATCCGATCGCTCATACCTTGATCTCTTTCCCCTCACTGATAATAGACGCCGCCGGGCGCGCTTTCTTACATAAATCCTTTTGACCTGAAACATTCGCGCAGGCGCTCGATCAGCCGGGATTTGCGCATGTCGACCGCGCTGCGGGAAATGCGCAAAAGCTGGCGCACCGCTTCCAGGCTCATGCGCTTCGCCACGACCAGCTGGACGAACAGTTTATCGTCGCTGTCAAGCCGCTTGATGCATTCCTTCAGGTGAACGGCGTGTTCCCGGTATATGGCAGACTCATCGGGCAATGCGCCCGCATCCACCAGGTCGTCTTTCAACGACCGGCCGTCATGCTCCTCGTCAAGCGCCGCCATCGGCCGCAGGCGGCGCAGAGCGCCGAGCGTATAGTTGATCGTGACAAGCCGCAGCCAGCTTGCGAAACTGCAGCCATGCAGGCCTTTGAACGAGCGGAGCCTGCGGCAGTCATCGTCTATGAGCGAATGCAGCAATCCCTGGAATATGTCGTCGATAAGCGGATCAGAGCGGGAAAGGCCGTGCAAATTGACCGTGACGCGGTATATATAGGTATAGATGAGGCGGGAATACCTGTTAAGGAATTCGTGCCAGGTCTTCTGATCAAGCGTTGCGCAGGAACGGATGAACTGGAGGTCGTCCATGGCGCTGTCCCAAAAAATAAAAAAAGCCATCCCCTCCGGAGAATGACTTAAAAGTAGTATATCACGAAAACGGCCGGAATCAAGATTTTACTTTACAGCCGCGGCGTTTCGCTTACAATAAAGGCAATGTCAGCCATTCTGGTCGTCCTCATACTGATCCGGCCTTTTATTGCCGGGATCGCATATCCCTTTGCGAGCTTCGCCCTCACCGGCATATCCATCGCTGCCCTTCTAATATTCCTCGTGTTCAAACAGCCCTCGGCTGAGCGATTCCGGAGCATAGCATATCCCCTCTCTTTGTTCATTGCCGGGGTGTGCCTGTCGCTCATCGGCTCCATGGACATGGCAACAAGCGTCATCGAATTATACAAATTCCTGCCGTGCGTGCTCGCGTTCGTTGCCGCGGCCTGCCTTGACGAAAAAGAACGCAGGATCGTGATATTCGCGGCCATGTGCTCGGCTGTGGTCATATGCGCCGGAGCCGTCTATCAGCGCCTGTTCGGATTCGGGCACCTGAGCGGATACCTCGAGTCTTCGCGCATTGCCAGCCCTGTTGCGCTTCATTACATCACTGAAAAACGGGTGTTTTTCCCGTTCGTCACCCCGAACATTCTTGCCGGATATTGCGCGTTTGTCCTGCCGCTCTGCTTTTCGGAACCGAGGTTTTACTGGATAGCCGTTCCGCTCGTCATCGTATTATTACTGGCCCAATCCCTCGGCGCCATGATCGGGCTTCTCGCGGGCATATTCCTGTGCATGGCATTATTCCGCTCGAAACCGTCAGCGTGGAGCATCGCGCTTTTCACCGGCGTGCTCGCGCTCGTCACGCTCATCTTCTGGCTGAGGCTTTCCGGCGAATCCCTCGAAACCGCGGCCCCCGGCCTCATGCGCTTCGAATACTGGCGCAATACGTTCGAGGTCATACGCTCCCATCCGATATTCGGAACAGGCATAGGCAATATGAGCTTAAAAACATCTCTCTTCGCGCACAACGCTATACTTCAGATATGGGCTGAAACCGGGATCATCGGCCTGGCGGGGTTTGTATGGCTATGCGTCGCGGTCCTGCGTGACGCGCTGCGCGGATATTACGCGAATAAGTCGCTCCTGACCGCGCTCATCGCCTGTTCGTGCATCGTGTTCCTTGCGCATAATATGTTCGATTTTACGTTTTTCATGCCCGAGACAAGCTTTCTCTGGTGGCTGCTTATGGGGTCACTGCGCGCGGCCTGAGTCCTCTTTCAACTGCTCGAAAAATTCCGCTGCGGGAACATAGCCCAGCGACAAAGCTTGTCGGACGTCGTCCCACGCGCGGCCGTAATCCTGGACGGAATAATACGCTACCGCCCGGTTGTAATATGCAAGGGCAAAGCCCGGATCTAAAGAACACGCCGCAGTATAATCGGCTATCGCAAAACCAAAATCCGCCCTGCTGTAATACGCGTTGCCGCGGTATAGATACAGCCGTGCGTCGCGCTCATCCGCTTCTATCCCTTTCGTGAATATCCGAATTGCCTCGTCGAACCTGCTGCGTCCGTACAGCTCCCTGCCTTGTTCAAAATAACCCTGCTCCTGCGCCGCCCCGCACGCAATGCCTGCGCACAAGATCCACAGAAAAAAAACACACCAAATACATGTTATTCTATTCTTCATCTCGACCATGCCGCGTCCGCCGCGGCAAGCCCCGCGAGAAAACATAAAAGCAGGAACGGATTATACCAGTAAAAAAGATCGTACGAAGCCATGTGCACCAAAAGGCCGACAAAACCCGCGAAAGGGATAAGCCGCATCGAAGCGTCCGCGCTCCAGCCCATCTTGTATTTCCGCGCCGCGGCCGTAATGATATATATAAGGAAGGCCGTAAATCCTCCAACGCCTATCAGCCCGGACTCGGCAAGTATGCCAAGATACATATTATCGGTTATCATCTGCTCATAAGCTGCGATCTCCCCCGCGGGCATGCGCGCGTATTCATAAAAACGCCAGCGAAAATTGTTCCATCCAAGCCCCGCCGCAGGATGTTCCCTGAAAACCCGCGCTGCCATGAGAACCCGGTCGGTCCTGTACTTGGACGCCATGCTGTCCTGACTGCCGACGAAGAACTTCTTGAAACCGAACTGCCTCAGGTTCGTACCGTTGGCCAGAGTGCCGATCGCGATCGTCAGCGCAATGAAGCATAAAATACCGAGGAATAATCTTTTGTTTTTGCGCGCGGCCGCATAAAATAAAACCGCGGCCGAAAGCCCGAGGAACACCCCGCGGGACGCGGTAAGGATGATCATTGTTGCACCCACTGCGAGGGCCGCGATGCCGAAGATCTTTTCAGCCATGCCTTTGCGGCCGATAAAAAAGAAACAGAACGGCAGGCATCCGACAAAATACGAGCCGAGTATGACCGGATTGAACAACGGACCGATCGGCCGATGGCAGATCTTGATATAACGGGTATAGTAAACGTTCGGCACAAAGCGCTCATACAGCGCGCTTGCGCCCGCTGCCAGCTCGACAAGCGCGATCGCGCCGACAAGCAGTATGCACGAAACAATAAACGCGCAAAGAAAACCGAAATCTCTGCGCGAGCGCGCGGCCACCTTTCCGCTGATATATCCGACAAGTATCACTGCCGACATGGCGGCATATGCCGGTATCGCGGCCCTGCTGTTCAGAGCGAAGAACGACCCCGGGCCGAGGCTTAACGCGAACAGCAATACCGCCGCGTCGCCGCCTGAAAGTATCGGCAGATCGCGTCTTTGCTGACGGACAAGAGCCAGGGCCAGGATCGCCGCGCCTGCGAGCGCAAACATCCCGTACCGCTCCATAAGCGGCTGAGGGAGAAACGATATCGTCGAAACGATAATAACGATCAGGCCGCGGGCGATCATGGTTTCGATACCAATTGCGCGTATATCGCTTCCAGTTCCTTTGCGTTCTCTTCGATGCTTTTGACCGCAGGGATGTTCGCCCGCCAGGCGTCGAGGATAGACGGATCTTCGATCACCCGCTCGATCGCAGCGCGCAGCTCCTCCACATTGCCCGGCTCGAACAAAAGGCCGTTCACCCCGTCAGTGACAAGCTCGGGGATGCCGCCGATGCGCGAGGCAATGACCGGCGTTTTCGCCAGGAACGCCTCCTGGATGACCAGCGGGGAATTCTCCTCCCACAATGACGGAACAACAAGAACGTCAATTTCTCTGAACACATCAGCAATACGATCATGATCGAATGAGCCTTTCAATCGGATATTATCCTGGCGGATCATAGCCCGTATGCCGCTGCGATAACCGCTCAACAGGCTTTTATAGGAATACGCAGGTCCGTAGATATCCAACACCGCTTTATCTCCGGGTATGCCGCGGAAAGCGCGGATAGCGACATGACCACCCTTCGCAGGCATTAGATTGCCGATAACGCCGACGCGCAACGACCTCATGCGTTCCTTTCTCGTATCAGGGAACATATCTTGTTTGAATCCATATTGCATATACGCTGTCTTGGACGCAGGCACTCCGGCAACGATGAACTTTTTCAAAACATATCTCGACGGCGCTGTAAAATGATCGATGGCAAACATACATTCCTTCAAATACGCCTCGCGGCGTGATATCATGCCCCCGGCTGCCGTACCCCTCAAGAAAGACACGCGCGCCAACGCGCAATACACATTCTTCAGGAACACGAGGGCCGGCTCCGGCAACGTTCTGCGGACACATGTGATCCAAGCCGCTATATTTTTTTTAATGCTGAGCTGATACATGACGCATGTCGCACACTGTGCGGGCTGCGAGCCGTCGCATACTGCGTCCTTAAAAAAGAACTGGCCTTGCGGACATAAAAGCCAGTAATCATGCAGCGTAAGGAATATTTGAACGCCTTTTTTCTTTATCTGCTCGATGATGCCTGCACTCAAGAACATCATATGCTGGATATGGACGACATCCGGGGATACCCGATCCAGAAAGACCCGGAATCGCGCGTCTATCTCAGGATTGAGATAGGTCGATTCGAATGAGCTACATTCGCGAAACGTATTATTGACGCTGTGGATCAAAAGGCGTCCCCTGCGTTCCTCACGCTCTTCATACTCCAAACGGAAGGGATCGTTACAGCGCGTGAACAAAAAAACATCATGCCGTTTTGCCAGTTCATCGCACAGGGACCGGGTATAAACCTCGACCCCCGCGGAGTGCTCAGGCGGTAATCCGTGGACGATCAACAGTATCCTCATATAGAGCGGAGCATGAGCATCTTCCTATGCAATAAATTTCGTTTCCTTACCATAACAGGGATCAATCTGATCATGTCTGCCAGCGCGGGCACGGCATAGGGATTTGTCATCAGCACCCACACAAACCGCGGAATGTCATATATCCATGAAAAAAACATCAAACGGATCAGGCCGAACGCCCCTTCGTTCTTTATTATCATGCAATAGCGGTTGCGAAAAGCATAATACTGGCTCAAAGCGTTTCGTTCATGGGAGATCCCGCCGTGGTGATAGCACATAAGACGCGGATCATGGCGCATCTGCCATCCGAGAAACTGAGACCTCCAGGCGAGATCGACGTCCTCGACCATTAAAAAAAAATCTTCATCGAAATATTCACCTCCGATCTTTACGGCTTCGAGAAAATCCCTGCGATACACGGCGCAAGCCCCGGAAGCTCCGAACACCCGACCGGCGCTGCCATCCCCTTGCCTGTACGGTTTCCCTCTGTACATATCAAAAAAACGACGCAAAAAAGTCAAATAAAGGCCTTTTGAATCCACACGATGACGTCTGTCTACGATCAGACAAGCGAATGCCCCTGTCTTCTGGCACACAGCATCGGATGAAGCCGGCCCGATGGCGCTCATAAACCCGCATGCGAGCGTGACATCGCTGTTCATAACAACAACATAATCACCGCTCGAGGAACGTATGCCCTGATTCGCCGCAGCGCTGAATCCGCGGTTATGGCTGTTACGAATGGTCGTGACGGCACAGCCGGTCCGCGGCAGAGGCGCAGCACCGGTCTGCCGTGATGAATTATCGACGATGATTAATTCGTCGGGCGGGGTATCCTGTTTCGATATCGAGCACAAGCAATCAAACAGCAGCTCATCCCGGCCGAAATGAACGATCACCACCGATATCTTTATCATGAAAGGTTATCCCTGCTTGACGAAAGAGGTATTCCGCGGCAGAATGGCGTACGCCGCCTCATTATTGCAGATGCAAAATTTTGCGGTGCACGGCAAAGGCCCGTCATAAAGCGCAACCCCTCCGTCATCAATGCTTCCGAGCACGGTATTCGAACTCGCACAACGCACGATCTGGCCGTCCGCGTACACCTTGATATATACGTGGCCCGTCGAACACAATAATCCGGAAGGGTTTATATTTAAGACCTGGAACTGGATCCTGTCGCCGCTGATCGAAAAGATAAAATTCCGTTCTTCACGCGTATACGCCGCCGGATATACATTTCCATGCCATTGCCCTATAAACGGAATGATATAAAGCTCAAAACCATGCTCCCTGAATTTCAACTGAATTTCGCGCAACGACTTTAGAAGAGGCGGGTACGCGACAACCGACGGATTAAAATCCCAGCCGGCAGCTTTTAATCTATCCAACTTGCTTAAAAAAACATCCGGATCCGTATGATACGGATGATAACTCGGATGCAAGGATATTCTTTTCGGTCTGAACTCATCCACAATCCGCCCAACATCAACAGAGAGATTGGTGCAGATCTCCAAAGAATGCTGCATGCTTAAGGAACGAGCTATGCCGATGAAATCCGGATAAAAAAAAGGTTCCCCTCCTGAAATAATGATTTTCAGGCTTCCATACCGCCCGTAAAGAGAATCCCAGAAACGAAGCCATTCGTATCCCGGCCGATACTTTTTCTCCATTTCTATTTGTTCCCAATTGCCGGTATTAAAGCAGTATGGGCATCGGTAATTGCATTGAAAGGTTATATCCCACGCTACTGTTAACGGGGGATTCCGCTGTTTCGCGCAGTTTGCATGAGAATATCCAGTCAGCGAACGATACAACATCTGCTCTATAGGATGAACAGCCTTCGAGCTGAAATTCGCTTGCACGAACGCCCTGCCACGACGGCCTATTTCGCTGCGCAACGGATCATCGCGCAGGAGGGAGATAACGCCCGCGCTGAACTCATCGGGGGTATCGGCGATTATCATCTCGCGGCCGCTCGTAACATTCAATCCCCGTGCCGCCTGCGCTGTCGCTACAACCGGCACCTCCATCGCCATAGATTCGAGTATTTTGACTTTCAGCCCCGCGCCGAGCCGGATAGGAACGATTGAAACGCGCGAGCTCATAAAATACGGATTGACATCTTCTACCTCTCCAACAAGGTCAATGCCGTCCGCAGCCGGGATATCAAGATGCGCCTCCTTTGTATTGGAACCCACGATACAAAGGGTAACATGAGGGAGGTCTTTTTTAATGCGCGGGAAAACTTCTTTCATGAAATACCTGAGTCCGTCAACATTGGGATAGTGCAGCATGTGCCCGACGAACAGCATATCGTATGTTTTGCCTTTTTCAGGAGCAGGGCGATAGGAGTCGACCTCGATCGCGATCGGAACAACGTCGATCTTCTCCGGCCCCGCGACATCCACGATCTGCGCCCGGTCATCATCGGATAAACAGACTATTTTATCGAAATATCCATACATACTCTTTTGATACCGCTTCGTATTGATCCAATCCAGAAAACCAAAAATGCCGCCGCACAACGGCCTTAAATATGACGCGTTCCGGCTGTACATGCTGACATCGTGTTCGATAAGCACCTTCCGGATTCCGGGTATAAATTGTGCGTACAGCGCCATCACGCCGTATTCGATCTGGACCAGATCTACGCGGTTCTTCCTCACGCACTCCTGAAGGCGGGAACGCATGGCCTCTGTGTAAAAATACTTGACCTCTACCGGGTATTCCATCTTATCGAATAACCGGTTGTGATCTGACTCACGCAGAACGATGATCACTTCCCTGCAGAAGTCGCGCAATGGCCGAACATCATCGGCCTGTCTCCTGTCAAGGATAAAAGACAGCAATATGATATCGTGCGTTTGAGACAAACGCTTCAGGTTGTTAAACAACTTAACCTGACCGCCTGATTTTAACGGATACGGCAAATAAGGGGTAAGCACAAGAACGGTTTTGCGGCATGGCCCGCCGGCCGCGTCAAATTGCCCAATACGGCTATTATCAAGTATCTCCCTGCTGTGAGAGGCAAATATAACGGAATCCGATCTTCGGGCATACCTGCGCTCCCTGATACGTTGTGCTATAACGCGATGTATCATCGCAATAGCCATATAATACCCTTTGATGCCGGCATTGATCTCCCTGCTCCGGCGCAGAAAATGAAGCGGCAATAATGCGAAGTGCGAGAAGATCATGGTGGGATCGGTTATATTCTTCCACATGAACGTCAGTTCATTCTTTACTTCGACAGATCTGTTAAATTCTCCGATTGTGCCGTGGACCTTATGGTAGACGACGCTTTCCGGCTCATAAAGCACCCTCATGCCCCTTTTCAAAGCCCTGTATGATATATCGATATCCTCCCAGGAATACGGGGCAAAAAGAGGATCAAAACCCGACAGCATTATATAATCCTTTTTGCGCAATAGCACGGCACACCCTATGGCGAAAATAGACTGGCACGTTCTTTCAACAACCGGAGTAAGCGACACATCGCTCTCATTCCACATATGCACATAACCTGCAGAAAACTCGCCGACATAGGCTCCCGTTGCGAAGCTCGACCCGTCCCAGGTATATATACGCGGGGATACAGCGAACACATCGTTGTTTGCAAAATGACGAACAAGAGGCGCAAGAAAGCCTTCCGTGACGATAACATCGTTATTGAGAAGCAAGACCAGATCGTGCGAACAGGCGCGGACGCCGATATTACAGGTCCTGCCGAAGCCTTGATTCACGCGATTTGAAATGAATCGCACCTGGGGGAAATGCATATGTATGTAATCCCGGCTGTCGTCCGTCGACGCATCGTCAACAACCACAACCTCATAAACGCCGTCCTTAAACTCCTTAATTCCGTACAAAGCCGGGAGAGTCTTGCATAGATACTCCGCGCCGTTGAAATTCGGGATCACCACCGACACCAGTGAAGATTGACAGTCTCTATCGGCGCCGGAAGACTCAGAGCGCAGACTGGCAGGACCGATCATTTTTGATACGGTGTATTCCAGGATATATAAAAAACCGACAAAAAGATTAATCGCCGCGATAGGAATAAGCTTGATGACATAAACGGCATATCGGCATCCGATGAACACGCGTTTTAACAAGATTTTCAGCATCCATAAAACGGTCCAAATCGGCCGCAGAATGAATCTGAACCCTTCGGACGAATAAATACCGCGCAATTCTTCCTTCACGCGAACCAGATGCGCCTCCAGAGCGGACATACGCGCCTTCGTGGCTCGCAGATCGTTCTGGCCGCCGAATATCTTCTGTTCTGCTTCCAGAAGCGTCTCATGAAGCGATGCAGACATTTTCTTTTGCTCGTCGAGATCTTTTTTCGACAACGCGAACTCCGTTTCGATCGTTGCATATGCGGCATGCGCGTCGGCCAACTGTGTGTGCATGGCTGATATCTCTTCGGTCTTCCGAGATATCTCACTGGTCATTTCAGATATCTCCCTGATCTTCTCAGATAGCTCCCGGTTCTTCTCAGATAGCTCCCGGCTCTTCTCAGATAGCTCCCGGTTCTTCTCAGATAGCTCCCGGTTCTTATCGGATAGCTCCCGGTTCTTTTCAGCAATATCCCTGTCTTTACCTTTTATCGTCTCAGCCTTTGACCGGATGTCAGCCTCGAAACCTTCTATCGTCGTGTGCTTTTCACCCAGCTCATGCGTAAGCTTGTTGATCGATCCCGCCAGAAGCCGGTTCTCATAACCGGCCACTTTTTCAAGGCCGCGTAATACATCGCCCAGGATCTGCGCCTCCCGGCCCGGATGATGCTTATGCAGCTTCACGATGACATCAGGCATAATGCCGAACATCCTCCCTAACGAGTCAATATCGTGTTTTGCCGTGAAATGCCCTCTGCCAATGAGGGATCCGGCAAGGGCGGCAGGATCGTGTTTGGCTATAAAAAGCAGCCTGTTGCGTTCGATGAATTCACGGGAAAGTTCGTGGGAGCATGTCCCGTGAAATACATGATACACGACGCTCGAAGGCACAAACACGGCCTTATATCCGAGCGAGCGTATCCTCCGCGACATGTCAACGTCCTCCATGTACATGATAAAATCCTCATCAAACGGCCCCGCCTTTTTGATGATGTCCGTTCGGTACAGTACAGCCGCGCCGCACAGACTTTCGACTTCTTCACTGACGGTATATGTTTCAGACGATTCGCCAAAGCCGCGCTCGGCCCAGTAATAATCAGCCAATGCGATATGGCCCGCATTCTGTACTCTTCCGTCCGGCAGCAATATTTTACTGCCGACCTGCCCGATCGTCTCATCCTCCTCTATCGCCGCTATCAATTCGGCAAGCCACCGCCTGTCAACCCTTGTATCATTGTTCAAGAATGCAACGTATGAGCCTTTCGCGCACGCAAGCCCGCGGTTATTTGCCTGACAATAATTATTTGTACCGTTCTCAACGATACGGACTGACGGGAAGGCTGACCGGACAAGATCTAGGGAACCGTCAACAGAGCCATTATCGACCAGTATCAATTCGAACCGGTCCTGCGGATAATCCATCCCGTATAACGATTCGATACAATCCGTCAGATATTTTCTGCCGTTAAAGTTCACGATAACCACGCTGACGAACGATCCGGCCTTTTTTTTCATCATCCTATTATGTTCTCCATAACCACGCGTGATCCATATATATGGTCCCGTGGTCGAAGCGGTCCGAGACCATACGGAACGGCATACGCGCACATCCGCAGCGCATCTCATATCTCCCCGGCAATAACATCAAACGGGGAAAGGTAACAGAAACGCCCCCCCGGCGAGCTTTGAAATCGACCGTCTGGCAGCATACGCCATCATCCCTCCATATCGACAATGCCGTTTTCCCGGCCGCATCGATCCCGAGTTCCAGAACATCGGGAATGATAACCGACGCGCTCCTATCGGTATAAAAGACCTCGGACTGCCTGCCGCGTTCATCTATCAAAACACATACCGTCGACGTATCGCACGGGCGCTTGCCATCGATAGCATATGGCATTCTCAAGAGGGGGTTCTCCGGCCCTGACGCGCCCGCGATGGACAACGTATAGCATCCATCATGGTAATCATATGCCAATAACTCATCTTTATCCCAGATTGCCGCCGATATCTTATAGATGCCGGGCGCAAGCAAAAAACGCGGCATCATAAGCGTGCAGTAACCCTTCCCCTCCGGTATCCGCGGTATCCTGTATCCGTCGAATTTCGTGTTCGGGCCGTAACAATAGACCCCGTCGTCCCTGAAGAACGCGACGCCGAAATGAGGGTCATGGATATCCTTTTCTGCCCTGAAGTCGACACGAACGGTCAATGGTGACCCGCTGCCGACCCTCGAAACAGGAACACCCCACCGGTTCAGAAATTGAACGCGATCGATGACCGCCTCTTTGGTGCCGCGCCGCGTTCCCCATAAAGAGATATCGTCCGCCCATTTCTTGGTATTTTCAACGAGCGTTTTCGTCCTGGGCACAGGCCCGACATAAAAGCGCTCGGCGCTCAACAACGCGCGGTAGCGGTTGACCGCTTCCGCCGGCGCTCCGCAGAACAGCAGCTCCCCGTGATCCAGAAGCGCGGCCGAATCGCAGAGCCGCTCGACAAGCGCGAGGTCCTGCGTGCTGATGACAAGCGTCTTGCCCGCGTGTTTCAGGTCCGTAAGGCGCTTGAAGCATTTATCCTGGAAGAGCACGTCCCCGACCGCGAGGACCTCGTCAAGCACGAGCACGTCGAAATACAGGTTGGTGATTATGCTGAATCCCAGGCGCAGCCGCATTCCCTGGGAATAACTGCCGAGAGGCATGTCGATGAATTCCCCCAGTTCGGAGAACGCCAGGATATCCGCAATGCGCTCGTCCAATTCCTTACGCCCGGCGCCGAGGATAGCGCCGTTGAGATAAATATTATCGCGGCCGGACAATTCGTCCTGGAATCCCACGCCGAGATTGAACAGACCGATAACTTTTCCCGATGATGAGATCGATCCTTCATCCGGCTGCATGACGCCCGCGATGATATTCATGAGCGTTGTCTTGCCCGCGCCGTTCCTGCCGATGATGCCGGTTACGGACCCTTCCTTAACATTGAGCGTAATGCCTTTCAATGCCCACAGGGCCTCGGGCCGCGCCGACAGCCGGGCGGCCGGGGATCTGTGCACGCGAAAGCACTTGCCCGCCGCTGACAGGAGCACCGCATCATGTTGTACTATCGGCTGTGCCATATCAATGAATGCTGACCTCTTTTTTCGTCTGATAACTCGCCAGCGCGGCGTCTGCGATCTTGAGCGCGTTAAAAGCCGCCGTCTCATCGCATTCGGACCGCCGGTTGTTCCTGATGCATTCGATAAAATGCCTGCACGAACCCGCGAACGGATTATGCAATATGCTTAACGGAAACCGTATCGTATCCCGCGCCAGAAGCATGAGCAAACCGCCCAGCGGCCAGACATCGCGGTGCCGTATGAACTGCGTGCTGCCATTACGGACCGTTACTGACGCTTTGCTTCCGACAATAAATATCTCGGGCGCCAGCCCCGGCGCGGCATGCGAACATGTCACGTCGGCGACCGCGCCGCCGGAATAATATAGAACCGTCGTTGCGATATCAGGGTCGATATTCCAGTCAAGGGCCCTTGTCCCGTGTGTTGTAAGCCGCTCGATCCTGCCAAGGCCGAACAGCGACAACAGGTCATAATAATGGCAGACGGATTCATTGAATATCATGCTGCCGCGCAGGGTGCCCGCCGGGGATTCTTTGCACGTGCGCAGTATGCGGATATATTTAAGCTGTCCCATATCCCCGGACCGGATAATCGCGAGCAAACGCCTGAATGCGGGCATAAAACGATAGTTGAATCCGTTAAAGATGACCCTTCCCGCCGTTTTATTCGCGTCTATGATCTCCGCGCACTCATCCGCTGAAGGGCAAAGGGGCTTTTCGCAATACACATGCAGTCCTTTCCGGACCGCCGCGAGAACGTATCCCTTGTGAAATTCCGCCGGGACGCATATGTCGACCGCATCCAGGTCCGCGCTTCGAATACACTCGTGTGCATCGCGGTAGAACTCGCGTATGCCGGCGCTCGACTGCAGCCGGAGCCCTCGATCCGAGCGTGGATTCGCGATCGCCTGCACGCGCACACCCGGTATGGACCGGTACGCCCGCACATGCCATTGAGCGGTCTTCCCCGCGCCGATAACGCCTATTCTGACAAATTTCATATCACCCTCGTTGTGTGCCGGTGAAGATCGACCGGTACAGGTACCGCGCTTGCACGAACAGGGTCCTGATAACCGGCAATATTTTATAGGGATATCGGATCATTTCCGTAAGCATAAGAATGATAAAATGCCCGCTGAAATAATGCTGCCGGTACGCCCTGCGGATGATCCGCGAAAGCTCTTTCTGCGAATATTGTCCGAAAGTGTGTTTCGTATGCAATATATCGCAGTCCTCGAGGATCGACATCGGATCATGCTGCGCTCTGACCTGTTCGAACAACATGGATCCCGGCAGCGGAGAAAGCACATTGAACGAGACAAAACGGGGCTTCACGGCGCGCACGAACTTCATCGTCCGGCCGATCGTCTCGTCCGACTCCATAGGGCTGCCGAATATGCATTGCAAAGAGAACGGGATGCCGGCGCTTCTGGTCAGATCGATCCCTTCGCGGATCTTTTGGACGGTGGTATTCTTACCCAGATACGAAAGTATCTCGTCATTCGCCGATTCCAATCCATAGCGCAATTCGATACAACCGCTTTTCTTCATAATGGACAGGACGTCGCGCGTTACCAGATCGGGGCGTGCGCTGCAGATCCATCGTATGCGCAGACTGCGCCCTAATATCTCCGAACAGAGCCCCTTCACGAACGACGCATCGAGATTGAACGTCTCGTTAAAGAAAAGGAAATTTCGCACGCCCGAATCCCTGACAATTGCTGAGATCTCGTCGACGATCGAACGGACGGACCTGCGCCGCACCTTGCCTTTGTTGCGGGCGCGCTGCGCGCAAAAGATGCAGTTATAGGGGCATCCCCTGTCGGGAAGTGTCCACGCCGTCGGCTGATGAAAGAAAGATATGTCCCAATAGAGCTCAGGCGGAGCGAAATCCCTCAAGGGGAACGGCAGCTGATCGAGATCATCGATAAGCGCGCGGTCGGGATTCTCGTGAACGGCTCCCCCCGTGTCCCGCCACAGTATGCCCGCGACACTCTCCAGCCGCGGATATTCCGCGCATACCTGGACAACAGTCAACTCCGGTTCGCCATTGATGATAACATCAGCGATTCCCTGGCCGAAGATCTCCGCATGCGCGATAGGCGCGATCTCACCGCACAAAACCCTTAGTTTATCGCGGTAAGAGCCCAAAAAGGCCGCGGTGTCCCGCCGGTGATACATGCTGTACGGCATGATAATGGCGTCCGCGCGATCCGCGCATCGGCGGATATATGCGGCCGTCATTTTTTGCGCCATGGGATCCAGGATCGTCACGGACAATCCCGCGCGCTTCAATACGGCGCCCAGATACGCGAGGCCGATCGGGAATGTCACCCCGGTCTTGATCTCCTGGCCGGCATGGCGCGAGACGACCGGATCGACGCCGATACTGTGTATCCTGCCGTCATACATGAACGGATTGAGCAATAAGACTTTTTTTACGCCGCGCATATGCAAACACCTGTTTTCAATACGAAAGATGCTCTGCGAGCCTTCTTCTGTTCGCGGCATACATGCCTGCAGCAGCCGCAGTCAATACGATCAAAAAAACAAGCATCTGAACAGCCGCACAGGCGAACCAATCCGCGGCCGCGGCTTCCGCGGCAAAACCCTTCAGCAGGCAGACCCGGTACCCCTGCATGATACTGACGAACGGGCTTGCCAGATACAGCCGGAAGAGTCCGCCGGGAACGACGCCCTGTATCATGCTGACGGAATAAAATACCGGGGAGATATAAAAGATAATAAGGAGCGCCGTTTCGACGGCATATTTCATGTCGCGCCAGAATACATAAACGGCGGACACGAGGACGGCGACCCCCGCAGCCATACAGAAATGGATACAGAGAACCGCAGGCAGCAGGATAAGCCATACGGGTATCCCGTGCATGATGATCGCGGCTGAAACGATGACGACCGCCAGCGCGGGGATAAACGTGATCATCGAAACAAGCACGGCCGCGACGGGGACCGCGTAAAAAGGCACGCGCGACTCCTTTAAGATATTACGATTGTCCACTAACGACGTTACCGAACCCATGACGCTGTCCTGAAAAAAGCGCCAGGGGAACACGCCTGTCATAAGATACAGGATGAACGGGGCCTCGGTTATCGAGATTTTCAGTATGATATTAAACACGGCATACAGGATGAGCGCCGTGCTCAAAGGCACCACAATTGCCCACAAAAAACCGAGCATGGGCCTGCCGTAGCGGACCTTAAGCTCTTTGATCACCAATTCCCGTAAAATATCATAGACGCGCATTGACGTTCTTTCTCCCCTGCGGCGTTGCGCCATCCTCCCGGGCGCGGAGCAGCCGCATCAGCGCCACACCCCATACCGCTTCCCATATCTCCATCAGTCCGAGTTTCGTCCTGCCTTTCTTGCGTTCGCAGAACCGTATAGGCACTTCGGCAACAGCATACCGCTGACGCACGCAGTTATGCAGGACCTCTATCTGAAATAAATAACCTTTCGAACTGATGGAATCGAGCGCTATATGCTCAAGGACCGTCCTTTTGAATACCCGGTAACCGCTCGTCCAGTCCTTAATGCCGGAACCGAGGAAAAACCGCGCATACAGATTCCCGACCGAGCTGATGATGCGCCGGTGCCGGGCCCAGTTCGCGATCTGTCCCCCTGCGATGTACCGTGACCCGACGACACAATCGGCGTGTTCCGCGGCCAGGAGCAGCATGCGCAGCTGCGCCGGATCGTGCGAGAGGTCGGCGTCCATTTCAACGATAAGATCGTATGCATGGCCGCAGCCGAGAACATGGCGGAATCCTTCGATATATGCCCTGCCGAGCCCGTCTTTGCCGGGCCGTGTTATCAGGCGTATCCTGTTATCAGACGCAGCTAAACGCCGGACGATCCCGGCCGTTCCGTCAGGCGAATTGTCATCGACGATCAATATATCCACGTCGGGATAGAGCGCATGGATGCGGTGTATCAGTTCCTCGATGTTCGCCGCTTCATTATAGGTCGGTATTATGACGACGGTCCTGGCGATCATACCCTCCCGCTATGGCAGTGAAACATCACTGCGTACGGGCACAACGGCGCCATCGCTCGCACGCACGGTCCATTGTGCGTCATCCGGGGCGAACGTAAAAGACCGCAGTTGCTTTTTCGTGAACATCCATTCGTACGTGCGGTCCATGAACATGCTCCCCATCCTGAAATTCCAGCTCAAAGGCGGCAGATGATCGACTATCCCCGGAGGAATATACAAACGGTTCTCCGGATCGATCCGTCCATCCTTTAAACCTTCCTTGATATCGCCGATCATGCGCTGAAGGGGACGCATCTGCGAATTCACGAACCGGACGCCGGTCAAGACCGGGCCGATATTCAGAACGAAGATAACGGCTGCAGCGCCGGATATGAGCCCTGTTTTGTAACGCGCGTTGCGAAATACCGTATAAACCGCATACAATACAAAAAAATACCCGATCGCATTTGCGGCAAACTGATACCGGAACTGCTGGAAATTGAAAACCATGGGATTGGTCAGATTGCGGCAATGGAACAATATAAAACGATCGCTGAACCAGAGGAAGAGAAAAAACAGGAACAGGTACAATGCATCGCGATCATGACGGCGCACAAGCGCGCGAATGAGCATCGCGCATGATGCCGCAACGAGAGCCCCTCCTGCGTAAACATAATACCTGATATGAGCGCCGGCTGAAACGATGAGCCCTGCCATTTCGTACACCTCATCCTCGATCCTCCCCGGCGAAGCGATAAACGGCGCCACTGCGAGCACTGCGTTATAAACAGCGCTGAAATAAACAGAAAAGAACGAATACGCGATCTTCGGTATCGATACTAAGGACGAAAGATCGATCTGCGGACGGTCGTACGTCCCGATCATCCTGGTCAGGATGAATACCGCCGCACACACGGCATACACGGCCCCCAGGACACCTGCCGCATTTTTTGCGCACCCGCGCCCCGGGCGCGGCCGGGCAGCATCATTGCCAAAAACGCGCACCTTATCGAGGATCAGGATCGCAAACGGCCATACTGCCACGGTCTCATAACACAGCATTCCCGTTACAAATGAAGCGGCGGTCCAGACAATCAGATGCGCGCCTCCTCCTTTGAGGAAGCGGATATAGAACACAAACCCGGCGATCATGGAGCAGAATCCGACGAATATATACGAATGAAGGGGCCACAGGAGCATGTCGAAATGCGAAAACAGCATCGCGAACACAAAAAGCAGCGCGAGGGCGAGCCGCCGCGGCCCCCATAATTCGCACGCGAGGCGGTACATCGCGTATAAAACGCCGCAATAGGCCGCCGTATTAAAAACGTAAGCGAGGATATGCTCGGGGCCGGATAAAAGGAAGATGACGTACGGAATGAGATGCGCGAGCGGACGGAACCGCACCTGCTCGAACGGGTCCCAGTTCATGACATGCATCCACGGCGGGAACGAACCTCCGATCGCATCGAGATGATGAAAGAAATAGAACAGGGACCAGTAATCGCTGCGGGGCGGCATAAAAAAAGACGGCAGATAGAATACAAATATCCCGCCGCAAATAAGCAAAAACAGCATGATGTTGCGCGTTTTTCTATCGGTCCGCATATTCATTATCGCCTGCCCGCAAGCTTTGCATAAACCCCGCCAATCCATCTGCTATATTTTCAGCAAGCAGATTATTCCCCTTCCCGGTAAGATGGCCGAAATCACCGGCAAATCGATCGACAAAATACGTACTGTATCCTTCCCGCGCGACAGCGTCCTGAAATATCTTTTTGTTATCCACAAAAACGACCCCGTCCGCATCGGGATAAAACAGGCGCTTCAAATAGGCCGCGCTCCTGAGAGGATATTGAACGCAGACCAATAAGATATCTCTGCTTTGAACCAAACGACGCATCCGGCCATAATTACGGACCGTGACGGGATTGTAATATCCGCTCCGCATGGTATCCACGATCGACTGGTAATATTCCCGTTCAGCCGGTTTTTGCCAGACCGTGTACAAGCCGACTAAATGCGCATATCCAATATTAGAACGCGGATTTTGTTTCACGATCTTCAATAACATTTTTTCGGCTTCCTCGTACTGCCCGATGCCTATATACGCATCCGCGCATCCAATAAGTCCGTCATTAAAGTACGGGTCCAATTCGACGGATTTCCGGAATAACGATACCGCTCTGTCGAACTCCCCCAGTTCCAGATATACGCTCGCAAACCCATGGTATGCCATCGGATTCAGCGGATCCGATGCAACTGCCTTCACGAAACTTCTCAATGCCGGCGCATATATCTGCCTGTTTTTAAACGCCCATCCAAGCTGACAGAATACCGATGGATCGCCTTTCCCGTCACTCACTAACTGTTCCAGCAAAGCTTGCGCGTCCAGATCCTGACCCGTGCAAAGGTAATGGTCGGCCAAATGCGTATAAGCCTCCGTTCGTTCCGGCCATCGCTGTATGATACGGGTCATTCCCTGTTCGAATTTGCTATCAGCTCCGAGATGCCGGTAACACAGGCATTCGGCGAGATGCGCATCATACAACCAGGGATCACGCGCGGCAGCGCGCGCAAAATAAATGCGCGCATCATCATAACGGCGGTGGCGGAAATAGCGCTGACCGATCCTGTACAGGCGGTCAGCGCCGCGGGGGCCGAACGCCGGCGGCACGTACTCTTTGAATTTTCGGGATGCACTGAACGCCACTATCCTCACAAGCCGGCAAACGCGCAAATAAAGCAATGCGCGCCCTGACCAATTTCCGGGCAGACTGCTTATATCGGTATCGATCTTATCATCATTGACACCCATCATCGCTACGACAATATGAGGATGGAATTTGTTCAGATAATCCGGAAGCCTGCTCAGCAGCCAGGCCGAATTACATCCTGCCAGACCGCCGTCAATAACGCGCACATGCAGCGGCTTCATGCGCGCGTTGAGAATTTTCTGAAGAACGAGCGGATATTCATTTTGCGTTGTCGATTCGCCGATGCACAGGATGCGGATTTCACCGGACAGGTCGTGCGGATGACGGGCGTCGGAATGCATTATCGCGTGCATCGCCACGCCGGTCGCGCGCATGCCGGCTTCCATGATGACGAACCAGAAGAACACTCCGAGAAAAACCAGCGCTATTTTTTTAAGCATCGGGATCGTATGTCTTCGCACAACGAGCCTTCATCAAGGCGATAGATGGAATGCAAATAGTCCCGCGTGCCGTATCTGCGGCAGAACTCTTCGGGAAGGCCGAACGACGATATCCGGGCCCGGGACCGTTTCCGGACGATAATTCCGGCCATGATCGCGCCGATACCGCTCGTTACAAAGTGCTCTTCGAGCGTGATAATGTGCGTGAAGTCCTTGACAGTATTCCACAACGCTTTTTCGTTCAACGGCTTTATTCTGAACAGATCGATAACGGCGACGCCGATCGATTCACGGGCGAGCCTGCGGGCGACCTTCACGGCCGTATAGGACATCCTGCCGGTCGCGATGATACACGCACGGTTGCCCGGCCGGAGCACGGAAAATCCCCGCTCCATATCGATTCCGTGTTTGTCCGTATAGATAAGCGGCAGGCCCGTCCGGTCGATACGGATATATTTCGGCCCGGGCCCGCGGTATGACGCTGCGACGACGGAATCCACCATGCGGCTGTCCGAAGGGCTGTAAATGGTCATGCCGGGGAGCGCGTTCATAAGCGCGATATCCTCGGTGCCGTGATGAGTCGGGCCGAGCGTGGAATAATCGAGCCCCGCGCCGATGCCGACGACCGTCACCGGCAAATGCATACAGCAAAGATCGACGCGGATCTGCTCATAACAGCGCATTGTCGCGAACGGAACGATCGCGTACACATACACGGTCTTGCCCGCCATGCTCATGCCGGCCGCAACGCCGATCAGATTCTGCTCGGCAATGCCGACATTGATGTATTGCGACGGCAGTTCGCGTTTGAACCGCTCGAAACATATCGCGCCCGTATCCGACGAAACCAGAATGACGTTCCTGTCTTTCCTCGCAATAGCATACAGCGAATCGAAAAAAGCATCCCGCATACCGCGGACCCACCGTTTCATGACGATCTCCTTAAGCCGGCCTGCGCATGCAATTCTTTCCGCGCGGCCGCAAGCTCCCTGCCCACCGGTATCCGGTAATGCCAGATCGGTTTGTTCTCCATGAATGATACCCCTTTGCCTTTTGTCGTCTGTGCAATGATCGCGGTCGGCCTTCCCGTACCGGAGATGCCGGCCATGACGCTTAAAATATCCCGGTGTGAATGGCCGTCGACGGTCCGCACATCCCATCCGAACGCGCGCCATTTCTCCTCAAGAGGACGAACGCTGAGATACCGGTCGAGATAATCGGTAGCCGAAAGGCCGTTTGAATCTATGACGGCAATAAGATTGCCGAGCCGGTGCTGGCCGGCGAACATGGCCGCTTCCCATACCGAGCCTTCATGACACTCTCCGTCCCCGAGCAGAACGATTGTCTTAAAGTCGTTTCCGTCGATTTTCGCCGCTAACGCCAGCCCCGCTCCGATCGATAAGCCGTGGCCGAGAGAGCCGGTAAATGCCTCGACGCCCGGTATCGTATTTTCCGTATGGCCGCCTAAACGGCTTCCCTTCTGCGTGAATGTCATGAGCTCCGGCCTTTTTAAAAACCCCATGCCCGCAAGCACGGCATATAATGCGACCGCGGCCTGGCCTTTGCTTAAAATGAACCGGTCGCGGCCCTTCCAAAGCGGATCGCGGGGCCTGACGCGCATCACCCCTCCGTAATAAAGCGTAACGAGGATATCGATGCAGGAGAATGACGGAGCGATGTGGCCTGCGCCGGCTTTCACCGTCATTTCAAGGACGTCGGACCTGATCCCCGCAGACAATCGCTGCAATCGTGTTATCTTCCCGGTATTGATGTTCATAGAGAGGCCTTTCGTGGTTTTAAAAAACAGGATACATATTTTATCATAAGTACAACCAGAATGAAAAATATTGTTGCCGCGCTTATCCGCGCGCCCCGTACCCACGCCTCAGGACGGAATATAAGAGCTATTGAATGTGCCCCTTCTGCCACCCACACGCCCCTCTGGCAGTAATTCACCCGATAGACGCGCGCCGGAATGCCGTCGATAAACGCCGTCCATCCCGGATACCACAGTTCCGAGAATACAAGCATCGACGCTTTTTGCACGCGAGCAGTCAGGCGTATGCTGTTCGGATCCCTGAAATCAGCATCGAGAACCGTATTCATGCGCTGGAGAACGGAAAAATCCGTTGCGATGCCGCTGCGCATATACGGCTCGACGTCTCCGGCAGACACATAAACGGCTTTGGTAAGATCTCCGCTTACAAGGCGCTCGCATTGGGTCTGTTCCGAAGCTGTTTCGACTGCATCGGAGAAATACCAGCGGTTCAGTGCATCCCCATTGCGATGGAGATAATAGCCGTCCACGCCGGTTAACGGCTCGACATTATCACGGGGGAATAACGCCACGGGGCTTTTGCTGAGCAGATAGCCGACAGACCAGTGGTTCAAAAACGGCCAGTTCTCCGGCAGCGGCCGCGGTTCACTGTAATAAATACGATAATCCATCGGCTGGCCGTATGCGCGCTCAATGGCGGCCTTGAAACGCCGCTCGAGCGGATGCATCTCATACCCCATAAGCGCCGAAACATCGGTAAGCCTGAAAAAATTATCATGATACGGCTCGGTCGCGGCGATACGAAGAGAACGGTCCCTCATCATTCCGGCGGCAGCTTTGACCGCGCGTTTATAGAACGCGTTATCGGCAGGGCCCGGAGACCTTCGGTGATTCTCAGACGGGTCTCCATGCGCGAACGTGCCGCCATAAAAAGCGATAGCGCCGAAAGCCGCGATTTCCATGCCCGCGAAAACCGCGATGAAAAGCGCACTGCGCTCCTTTCCATACCTGCAGACCCATGCCAGCAGTCCTGACGCGAGCAGAAAATACAGCGCCGAATATATGACAGGCCGCGCCGCGGCGCCTCCTCCTGTCAGCCAGGACGCCATAGAACGCACAGCCCTCGTCCGCTCCAGCCGCAACGCGAAGACATTCACATCCGGCCGCGCCACCCACCCTTGGGACGGGTCATATACCCATCCGTCAATGGGAGCGTCCCTGAAACGTTTAAACCCGATCCGGGCATTACCGGCCTTCTGAACTATCCACACGAACTTCGACCCCGGGATACGAAGATCGAATCCATGCCAGCCGTTTGCGGCAACGCTGTATGTCCGGGCGATCATCCCGTCTGACGCGGCTTCAGGCAGGCTATCGGCATACCTGATCTCTCCGCTTGACGGCGCGTCAAAGTAAATACCGAGATTTGTAACGGCTTCGGGAGGCGCGAACTGACCGGCTGATGCGCCGGATTCTATATACCCGTCTGCAAAGGCCCCGAAATCGCCGAACACACGAAAAGAACTGACCTGTCTCGAAGACAACGGGAATATGAACAAAGACGCGATGACGCCGCAGGCGCATGCCAGATACAGGCCGGCCCTCGGCATCAAAAATTCCGGCCTGCGCCAGGACACGTTGCTGCAC
>ENA-UPTA01000463-UPTA01000463.1-activated-sludge-metagenome-genome-assembly--contig:-NODE-463-length-46991-cov-9.662264_pt1 | contig 46991 bp, 44 predicted proteins | sample MGYA00238184_ERZ773361 | MGnify/ENA primary metagenome ERZ773361 (study PRJEB29100, sample SAMN05720205) | activated sludge metagenome | isolation source: anaerobic digester from wastewater... | reverse complement strand
TCATAGGAGGGGGTCTTTGTGAAAAAGTTGCTTTTCGTGTTCGGGTTGTTGATATGTTGTTTATCCCTGTTTGCGGGGACGGAACTGATTATTCACTATCACCGGTACGACGAGAAATATGACGGTTGGAACCTGTGGATATGGGGAGACGGCGTAAACGGCCAAGCCTACGATTTCACGGAAACGGACACATTCGGGAAGGTGGCGCGGGTGACGCTTGACCAGAACTTTGACCGGACCGGAATCATTGTCCGATTGCGCGAATGGATGGATAAGGATGTTGCCGAAGACCGCTTTATCGATACCCGGGCGGGACAAGCCGAAATCTATATCCTTCAGGGCGTCAAGGAGCTTTTTACCGTCGAACCGGATATCTCACCGCGGATCTTTTTTACCGGCGCGGTCAGCGATCGTCAGATACGCGCCTTTATGACCAACGCGTTTGACACGAAACTTTGGCAAGGAAAGGCTGCCGTCACGGTCAACGGAGAGAGTCGTAAAGTTTCTGCGGTCGAGAAAGTGGTTCCGACGGACCTTACAAAAACCAATTTTATCAAAATTACATTGGAAGAACCGCTTTCCGTTGATGATTTGGCGGGGGACGTCCAATTAGCCATCGAAGGGTTCTCTCCCGCTCGGGTGGTCATGATGGGCGTTTTGGATGCTCTTGTCGATGAAGGGGAGATGGGGGCGCTATATACCAAAGAGCAGACTACCTTCCGGGTTTGGTCTCCGGTCTCGCGGTCGGTTTCTTTGCACCTGTTTGCGAATGCCGAAACCGCAGTCTCCGACCGGGTGGTGGCGATGAAAAAAGACGCCGTCGGCACGTGGAGCGCGACCGTGGCAGGGGACCTGAACGGGTGGTTCTATCTGTATGAATACGACAGCTACGGAGAAACACGCACCGGGGTCGATCCTTATTCAAAGTCAGCGTCCAAAAACGGAAGAAAATCCGCGGTGGTTGATCTGACGAGAACGGATCCGCAAGGGTGGGAAAAAGACACGCCGGTTCCCTTCGGAGCGCAGGAGGATGCGATCGTCTACGAGGTTCACATCGCCGATGTGACCGGCTTGCCGAACAGCGGTATCGCCAACAAGGCTACCTATCTGGGGATGGTGGAAACCGGCGCCACCGGCCCGGATGGGGTCCGAACCGGCATCGACCATATCGCGGAGTTGGGCGTCACCCACGTTCATATTTTACCCTTTTTTGACTTTTATACCGGCGATGAGGCCAATCGCGACTTTGAAACGATGTACAACTGGGGCTACGATCCGTATCTTTTCATGTCTCCGGAAGGGCGTTACGCGACTGACCCGTTTAATCCCGAAACGCGTGTAAAAGAAGTGAAAACGATGGTCAAAGGATTCCACGACAGTGGCCTGAACGTGATTATGGATATGGTTTTCCCGCACACCTACGGCGTAGGCGAACGGTCACCGTTTGACCAGGCGGTTCCTTACTACTATTATAAAATCTCCAAAAGCGGCGCCCACGTCAACGAAAGCGGGTGCGGCAACACGATGGCCTCGCAGCGGCCGATGATGCGCAAGTTCATCCTGGATGCGGTTCAGTATTGGGTGCAGGAATACCATATCGATGGATTTCGCTTCGATCAGATGGGGTTTATGGATATTCCCACGATGCTGCTGGTTGAAGAGCGGTTGCGCGCGTTGAACCCGAACATTCTTCTGTACGGGGAAGGATGGGGGGACGCTTCCGCAATAGATTACTGGGGCTGGCCAGAAGATGATCGGAAAGAAGGAAACAGCGTGACGCGACTCGTGAAAACAGCCGTGACGGGGACGCCTTTCGCCGCTTTTAACGACGATATCCGCGATGCGATTCGCGGTTCCGTCTTTGAATCAGCGACACGCGGGTTTGTACTCAATGCGCTCGCGAAAGTGAAGAAGATCAAATCCGGGGTCGTGGGTTCGATCGATTTCAGCAAGACCGAAAAAGGATTCGCCGACGACCCACAGCAGACGATCAACTACGCCGCTTGCCACGACAATCATACCCTATGGGACAAGAATACCTTGGCCGCACAGGCCGATACCGGTTATTCGTGGACGGAAGAGGACCTGATTCGCGCGCAAAAACTGGCCGGCGCGATCCTGATGACGGCGCAGGGCGTGGTGTTTCTTCACGGTGGGCAGGACTTTTGCCGGACCAAGGCTTTCGACGGTAACTCCTACGCTTCGCCGATCTCCGTGAACGGCTTTGATTATGCCCGAAAGGCGCAATATATCGAGGTCTTCGAATACTACAAAGGGCTCATCGCTCTCAGAAAAGCGTTTTCTGCCTTCCGCCTGCGAACGGATGACGAAATCCGCGAGCGGGTGCAAATCCTAACGAACAAAAACCGTATGGTCGTTTCCTTCCAGATTCAGGCTCCGGAAGGCGATGGGCGTCGCGAAATTATTGTCCTATTCAATGGAAGCCCCCATGCCGCGGAAGTCGAATTGCCGGAGGGACAATGGGAAGTTCTCGTCGACGATCGGAACGCGGGAACGGAAACGCTCTATATTCTGGAAGGAGGGCTTGCGACGATGCCGGGCACCACCGCATGGGTGTTGGCGCGATAGAGCCTTTCTTTAATGAGAACCGAGTGTAACAGTGGGCAGAAGAGCCGATTTTTCCTGCAAATTAAAAACGACGCCCGATAAAGGGCGCCGTTTCAGCGATAACCGTAAACAGAATCGACTTGTTTGCTATTCAAAAAACCTTAACGCTTCTGCAGGCGGGATTCGCGCAGCCATATAGCTGGGGATGAAGGTAACGGCCAGAGAGACGGCGTAGAAGACGGCGCAGACGGAAAGCAGCAACCCCCAGGGGATCGAAAGCGGTATTTCCAGCTCGGAAAAGTTCAGGACCGTCAAGAACTGCTGGGAGGTCAAAATTCCGGCGATGACGCCCAATACGATACCCAACAAAACGATAAAACTTGTTTCGATAAAGAAGGATTGGAAGATGTGCGATTTTGTGTATCCGATCGCTTTCAGCATTCCGATGATCCGTTTGCGCTCGTAAAGCGCCCGGAACATCAATATCGCGATACCGGCGATCCCCACTACCATGCCGAAGTAAAGGAAGGAACGGAGGATATTGATGATTCCGTCAATCATGGCCGAGATCACTTTGATGATGTCATCGGCGTAGAGCGGTAAATACCCCGAAGCGAGCAATTCGTCCGATAGTGTTTTCACCGCAGCGCTCTTTTCTCCAGCATTCTCGCCCTTAACGGACGCAAACGTGGTCGTTTGGGCGTTTTTCAAATAAACTTCCGGTACGTGCTTCTCATATGACAAAACCCCTTGAACCATCGAAATGGGGTTTTCATTAATCGTCCCGATAATCGTTATCGGAACTTGCTCAGTCGGCGCCACGCTCCTCCTGGAGGTCATCATTTGTTGCATATCGCCGAAGCCTCCCTGGGAAAAGAACCCTGTGGAACCTACTAAAAGGGCTTCTTCACCCGGTTCGAAGTAGCCGTACCCGCTTTGGATACCGGTTCCGGGATGATCGATTAGATAGGCGATCAAGTCTTCGGAGGAACGGATCTCGTTTTTCAAAGACGGCATGACAGTCCATGAGACCGCGTCGTTTAGAACAAAGTCTTTTGTGAAAGCGTATAAGGAGAAGGAGACAGCAGAAGATTCTTCTGTGAGCGCGTTTCGCACCATTGCGCTCCGAAGGGTCGCAACGGTCGATACCTCTGGCCTCAAGGCCATTATTTCGTTCAGGGACAACGCGTTTTGAGCGGTATTTCCTCCGAAGGGAGAACGGACGATCAAAAGGTCGTTACCAATAAAGAAATTGTCCCGACTTTTACGGATGACCTTTTCCTCAGAATAGGGGATGATCGAGATGAGTGTCACGATGAATACGACCAGTGTGTACATCGAGATGGTGAGACCGGTTCGGGTACGGTTTTTAGAGGGAAAGGCGATCGCGATCTTCGTAACGCCTTTAGATAAACGACTGCGCGAGAAAAGCGATTTCAAGACACTTTCGAAGACTTTGAGGTTGAAGATGACCAGCAAAATGCAGGAAAGCAAAATCGCCACGCCCTTCACCAAAACCACCCAGGGATTGGGGAGTTCGCTCATCGCATAAGCGGGGCGGAAAAGCATCGAAAGCCCGATAACCCAAAAGCAGGCGAGCGTGACCGGCCACCGTTTATCACGGAAGGGCAAGGAAAGCGCCAGGAAAAATGAAAAGCTGAAAACGCCGATGCTGAAAACGAGTTCGTTTCGCCCGCGCCATCCCTGTATCGTGACAAGAAAACAGACGAAAGCCAACAAAACCCACAAGAATTGAAATCGCTTTTGAGCTTTTTGATCCCAAGCGGGGGGCAATCCTCGGATCGAATCGACGATGTTCATCTTCGCATTCCGGGAAGAGGTGTAGAAGATGACGACTAACGGAATCGACAATCCCAGGATGAAACTGTAGAAAATGGAGATCGGCTTGATATAAAAACCGAAGGTGATGTTTTCTTGAGTGACCGGTATTGGCAACTCGAAGGGCAAGATCGAGGCGATGTTATCGATAAATCCCGAAAATTGCCCTAATATGAAATGGGTGATCAGCATCCCCACCGCAACCCCGATGACCGACGAGAGCACCGAATAGAAGAATCCCTCGAAAACCATCACCAAGGTCACCCGCGAGCGCTTGTAACCCAACGCGCGCATCGTCGCCAACTCGATCTGCCGTTCCTCCGACAGCATTTTAAAGGTGTTCGAGATCAAGAGGATTCCGGCCAAGATCGCAAAGGCGCTCAAACCCAGAAAAACCAGGCCGAAATTGCCTTCATCGGCGACATCGACAAGCTCTTCCTTGGAGGTATCCAGTTTGAAGGTCGGCGATAAACCGGATTCCGTATAAGAGGCCACGACGACATCGGTGCGGCGAACCCCGTCGGTGAAGTCTCCTCGGTTCGATATCAATACCGCGTTGGTTTCGTACTCGGAAGACAGGTTGATCAATCTTCGCAGTTGGGCTTCCGGCAAAACCAGGCTTCCGTTCATCCCACCCCGTCCCGCCCCCTGATAGTTCAAGTAGGAGTATTCGGGAAGAATCCCCGCGACCTTTACGGAAGGGGTTCGAGACCAAAACGCGAGCTGCTGCAGGACATTCGTGCTGAAAGACAATGTGTCTCCGGGTTCAACATTCAGAAGAAAAGCCAAATCTTTTGATAGGTAGACGCCTGGGATACCATCCGTTTCCTCGGGTTCAACCAATACCGGATGAGCGGTTCCGAAGGAGGGGATCGCATCCCAATCCACGCCCATCACGCTGACCTTCAGATAGTTCTGGAGCAATCCCGTTCTCTGGGAATCCTCTCTCTCCGCCTTCACTTGAGCTTCGATTCGGATAACCGGAAAGACGCCGTCCACGAGGTTCTCTTGTCGCAGGGTTTCAAGCCAGGGGGAGATCTCACCGAGAGAAAAATAGGTTCCGGTCTGTCGTCCGGAGGCGTCGGTTTTGTATACAATTTGGTCAATTTCACCGTATTCCCCTTCGATCTGCGCATAGATAAACTTGTTGAAGGAGTCGGTCATCGCGAAGGAACCGGTGATGAGAGCGGTCCCCATCAGCGAACCCAGAATGACGAGGAGGGTGTTCGTGGGTTGCCGAAAGATGTTTCTCAAAGACATCGCGGCGATGATCCTGTTTCTCGCCATGAGCAGGAGCACGAGGACGATGACTCCGGAAAGTATGCCGAGTATGATTTCTAAGACCATGCTAATCCTTGACCGGGGAGAGTTCCCGAATGCGGATGATTTGACCGCTGTCCATCGATACGATTCGGTTGGAATAGTCCGCGATGCGTTCGTCGTGGGTCACGATGACGAAGGTCTGGCCGTTCTTTTCGTTCAGTTCCAAGATGACGTCCATGATTTCCCGTCCGGTTTGGGTGTCCAATGCCCCCGTCGGTTCATCCGCCCAGATGATCTTGGGGCGATGGACCAGCGCCCGCGCGATAGAGACCCTCTGGCGTTCGCCGCCGCTCAGGTCAGAAGGATAGTAGTTCAAACGTTCTTTGAGTCCGAGGCGCGTCAGAACCTCTTCCGCCGCCTTTCGAATATTTTTCCTCCCGCTTTCAACAGCGAAGAGCGGCAATTCTACATTTTCGACAACGGTCAGTACCGGAATCAAATTGTAGAATTGGAAGATGAAACCCATGTTTTTCGCGCGAAAGAGCGTTTTCGCATTGTCTGAAAGCGCATGAAGGTCGACTTCTTCGATCAAGACCTTTCCCTCCGACGGGTAATCGATAGAAGAAAGGCAATTCAAAAGGGTGGTCTTTCCGCATCCGGAAGGCCCTAAAATCGATAGAATCTCCCCTTTTTGTATGGAAAAATTTAATCCTTTCAGGGCTTCAAAAACGGTACTCCCTGTTCGATAGGATTTACGCAAGTTTTCTACCTTGACAATCTCCACGGAACACCTCATTTCTTAAAAAAATCCTTTTATTATATACCAAACTGTCCGGTGAACGCGTATAATCGATAATCGGACCCATCATAACGGCCTTAGCCCGCCAAAGAGGGGCAGATTTAGAGGGGTTTAAAAAAAGCATCCCGGGGGTCTCTCAAATTTGAACGGATTGATCTCTATCTTACCGCCGTTTTTATGTGAAGAAATTTTTTTCTTTTGGAACCAGTTGAGCGAACGGTTCGGTGTCCAACGGGTGAAGTTGACGGGCACGCCGCACATCACCTGGAACTATGCCGAACACTATTGTTTGGATGACCCGCAGGTGTTTTGTAAAGCGCTTGCCCGGAGGCTTCAACCGCTGCGCTGTCGCACCAACGGGCTGGGTCTCTTTTCGGGAAAGCGGCCGGTACTTTACATCGCCGTGATGATGAACACAGAGATGGAGGCCTTTCACCGGCAGATATGGGATGCAGTCAATCCTGTCGCCGTTCTGCCCAACAAGCGATATCACCCCGATCGCTGGATTCCTCATATTACCTTGGCCATGGAAGACCTGACATCGGAGAATATCGGTCCGATCACTGCTTTCCTCTCGGCGTACAAGTGGAAGTATACCTTCAATATCCAAAGCCTATCGTGGGTGACCCGTTCCCTCGGGGAGAGCATGCAAATTGAAAACACCTTCGGAATCAATACGGAAGAGGCTTCCCGCTGATAACCGTTCTCTTTCCGTCAAACCATTGGCTTAACCCCACCCTTTTCGAAATGTTTACAGGATTTGGCGATGCCAGACTATTGACATCGCTCTAAGCCTAAAAGATATGATATCTGCGAACAAACAAAAAAGGAGGGATCGTTATGAACTGGTTTAAAGAAAAATGGCTCAAACGGGAGAAAGAGATCGAAAAAAAGATTGCACTCATACACGCCCAGGCCGATCAAGATCATTTTAACGTTCAAAACCAACGGTTGTTTTAACAAACGATTAAGAGAGAAGAACAGGAAACCATCAAAAAAGGAGGGATAAAGATGAAATGGATTAAAGAGCGTTTCGACAGCAAAGACGAATCGATTGGAAAGCGAGTGGCAAAGATACAGTCTGAGGTTGATTCCCGCATAATGGTTAATTTCGACCAAAGAATGTTTTAACCGGATTAAATGAAAAAGGAGGTGTCAAAGATGGGCAACAAACGAAAAGAAAAACAGAACCGATTTGAACGCTTACTGCTTCGGTCACAGTTCGAGAAAGAGATGGACAAGAAAATGGCTGAGATATGGACCCTTCCCTGGCCGAGATTCATATAGGAGGAGAGGGGAAGGATGAAGAATGAATAAGAGCGCTTTTTATTGAAAACCGGGAATGATATTTTTCCCGGTTTTTTTTATAATGGGCGTATAATGATACCACTCACAAGGGGGTGGGAGTATGAAGCGGAAACGCTCATATCGTGTTTTTTCCCGGCTTGTGCTCTTGGTTGTCCTCTGTTTTTTGGCTTTCTGGTTTATCTTTTGGATTACCGATATCATCGTGGTCTCCCGCTCTGAAATCAACGCGCTTTACGGCGACACTCTCATCAACGGTCCTCAAAACCCAGTGGTACCCCAGTATCTTTCTTTGGAATCGGCTAAATCAGACTTGCGCGTCCTTGTCGCGATATTGAAAGAAGTCCATCCGCTCTTTCAAACCGCCGAAAAACGAAAGGTATTGGCGGAACGCGCGATCGATGTCGAAGAGCGTCTAAATGACTACGCGATTCGGACGAGTTCGGAATTTATTCCGCGTTTATGGCTCTATTGGGAGTACTGTCGCCTCACTGCCTCGCTACACGATGCGCATACCTTTTTGCGATACCTGCCCCAGAGGTTTGGCGATGTCGAAATCGATCGGTTGCCGATCAGCTTCGAATGGCTAAAAGATGGTTTGGTTATCGGGCAGGTAGACGAGGGATCAGAATTTGAAACCCTTCATCCCAGAGATCGCGTGGTCCGTGTGAACGGATATACCCCCGAACAAATCTTGGACCAAATGAAAGACTACCTGTCAACCGAAAACGAAGAATGGCTTAAATGCCGCATCAGCGATCTACTGCCTTACGCTTATACCCTCGGTTTGTTTGAAACGCACGCCCATAACGAAATGATGAAAGAATCAAAAGGAGCGACCCTATCGATCACCGACCCGTTCGGTGTGGTCAAAGACGAGATCATACCGATGCAACCGGCTTATACCGTCAACATTGAAAAGGAACCCAGAGCGTGGTTAGGGTGGTCTCTCGCATGGGTGGAAGGCTACGGGGGCCGGACGAGCGCCTTCGGTTACTTTTGGTTGGATCAATGTACCGTTACGGCCGAATACGAGAAGAGCGTCGCGGATTTTTTTGAGGCCGTCGCCCGCGAGAAAGCGCAGACGGTAGTGATCGATTTGAGAAAGAATATGGGCGGAGATTCGAGCGTCGTCGACGCCTTCTTAGAACACCTGCCGAAATCGGAGATCATCGATTATACGGCTCATATACGCGCTTCGGGTCCCCTACGCAAAGTACGCGGCCTCACCTCGCTCAGTCTTTTTTTTCGATGGATAAGGATGGGGTTCACCGGAGGAAAACTTCGCGTATCCGGAGCCGTGGACCCCGATCGCGTTTTTCGGGGCAACGTATTAATCTTGACTTCAAATCGAACGTTCAGTTCCGCGAATTATTTCGCGGTTTTGTTAAAAGACAACGGGTTGGCCCAAACAATCGGAGAACCCACCGGTAACGCCCCGACTTGTTACGGAGATATCCTGGAATTTTCTTTGCCCGAGTCCTGTTTCGAAGTGACGGTTTCGACCAAAGAGTTCGTCCGTCCGGATGTTTCCAAAAATGACGCGCGTTCTTTGGAACCGGATATTCCGGTCGCTCGAACGGTGATGGAGTACCAAATGGGGATCGATCCAGCCTTGGAATGGATTCGAAAGAACCTGCCTTAATATATCCTGACAATCCTCAAGATTCGCTGAACACCCTCGATATATAATCCGTTCGATAAACTAATCGAGGGAGGTTTTTAAGATGAAAAAAAGAAGTCTATTGCTCATTTTGGCGTTATGTTTCACCGTTTTAGGATTTACTGCTTCCTTGGTCATCAAAGGATCGAACACGATCTTTCCGATCGCACAGGTATGGATTGAACATCTGTCCGCGCTAAAGCCCGAACTGGAGATCACGTTGGAAGGCGCGGGTTCTTCGACCGGTATCAGCGCCCTTTTCAGCGGTACCTGCGATATTGCCAACTCTAGTCGGTGGTTGAAGACCGGGGAGATCGAGAAGATGGCGACGGAAAAAAAATACTTCATGCCGGTGATCGTCGGGTACGACGGTATCGCGTTAATCGTCAACAAAGAACTGGGTATCGATTCCATTTCGATCGATAACTTGAAAGCGATCTATACCGGGAAGGCCAAAACATGGAACCAAATCGATCCGAATCTTCCGAAGCAAGCGATCATGGCTTATTCAAGGAATACGGCTTCAGGGACGTTCGAAATCTTCAGCGAAAAAGTGTTGGGTGGAGAAAAGATGAGTCCGCAAATTCGATTGATTGAATCCACTCAACTGGAAATAGAAAGCGTTGGGCGAAACCCGTACGCGATTGCGTATGTCGGCATCGGTTATGTGACTGAACAAGTCAAGGCACTAACAGTCGAAGGAGTATTGCCTTCTCGGGAAACCATCTTGTCTTCCGCCTATCCGATTTCCAGACCACTGTATCTGTTTATCGACGTTACCAAAGGATTTCCGGGCACCGGCCCGGTGAGGGATTACCTTTTGTTTGCCTTGTCTAAAACAGGTCAGGAACTACTCGAAGAAGCGGGTTATATCGCCGCTTACGGATTCTAACGCCGATCATCCTGGCGTTCGTTAAAAAGACCCGAATCGGGTCTTTTTTCATCTCCGATCGATCTTATAGCCGATGCCGGTCATTCGGCGTATCGAACGTAAATAGTTATAAGGGATCGAGCGGTAACGCACTCCGGTTTAACGCTTCTCAAGTGGCTGCGCACAGTGGCCATTAAAACCGGTTACCAATCCCCCCGTCGCGGAGGGGTTCAAAAGACTTTGACTCGAGCGGTCTTGCCCGTTTCCAGGGAGTCCGGATCTGAAGATCAATGGGTTTTGATTTTACGTCTTGTATAATTAATACTTATCCAGGAGGGAGAACATGAAAACCAGGTTCATTCTTATCATTTGCGCGCTTCTTGCCGTGGTTGCTTTTAGCGGTACGGAGGATCTGAGTTTTACCAATCTGCAGATTGTCGGGAATATTCCGGAGGGGGGCTTTGCTTCCATCGTCGTCAGAAACGAAGAAAAGTTTTCGAAGGGGTTTACCACCTTCGATGCGGTGATCATGGTGCAGCGGATCTATCTTTACCATAACGGCGTTACACAGCTTTATGACGGCATCGAGATCAAAGCCGGCGCCTACTCGATTCGTTTGTCAAAAGAGCAGCTGGATCATTGGATTAACAAATTCGACGAGATGTTCAAGTACTTGAAGGCGACCAAACTGCCTTACGGGTATTTCCATCTGGGGGATTACTTCTTTTTATTGCAGGATGACACCATAAAGGAGATTTTGTTTGATAATAACGTCACGCGCACTTTGGACCCATCCTTCAATTTGTTGTCGGTACTAAAAGCCAAAAAAATCTGGATGGATAACAACTACTAATGGAACGCAAGCGGAACGCACGGCATCCGCATGATTAACCGATAGCGGGGCGCAGATTATTCCTCCCGCGCAATCGTATAATAACTGTCAAGAGAGGTGGGGTTAAGCCCACCTTTTTCATAAGTTTTACATCCGTTCCCAGACTTTGGCTCTTGACATAGCCTTAAGGCGAATCGATAAAATTGTTTGAAAATAGATAAATGGAGGTGAAACCGATGAAGTTCCTAAGAAAGAAACAAACCAGAGAGGAAAGAGATGTCGAAAGAATCGTCGAAAAAATTTACGAGGCTGCCTATTTGGGGACCGCAGCTTTAAGAAGCGAACGCATCGCTTAAGAAACGCAGGATAACGGGGAGGTGAAACGATGAAAAAAAATACGAATTTGTTTATATATAGGCAGGATCGTCGGGTACCCGTCGAATCCGAACGGGTTCTGAAACAAGACGACACGGACGATGCCAACATACCATGGGCCAGAAACTTATGAAGCGAAGGGATCGCGTATGAAGAAAGGTTCATGGTTGTAGAATAACCGGGCAGAGTCGTTCTCCCGGTTATTTTTTTTCAAGAGGTGTTTATGGAGGTTTATTATGAAGGATCTAACAAACGGAAGCATTATTAAACATATATTCGCGCTCAGCGTACCGACCATGGTGGGTTTTACGCTACAGATGATCTACGACCTCGTCGATATTTTTTGGATCGGTATGATCTCATCAGAAGCCTTGGCGGGGGTAACGATCTTCGGAAGCATCTTTTGGCTGATCGGATCCTTGAACGATATCATCGGGCAGAGTTCGATTTCGGTCATTACGCAAAACTATGGACGGAAAGACATGCGCGCGACGCAGATCGCGATTGAGCAAACGATTACATTTAAGGTTATCATGGCCTTGCTGGCGGGGGTTTTGATGGCGATGTTCCTTAACCCGTTGATCGCTTTCTTTACTAAGGACAGCGCCGTTTCGAAAGCCGCCTTTGATTACGGGTATATTCGATTGTACTTTTTGCCGATTATGTTCGCCTCCTACTCGGTGAATACCATCCTTAGATGCATGGGAGACGCCAAGACGCCGATGTATCTGATGTTTTTTTCGAGCATGGTGAACGTTTTTTTGGATCCGATTTTTATGTTTGAGACCGTACCCTTCACATCGATTCCGGGTTTAGGAATGGGCGCTTTCGGGGCGGCTCTGGCGACGGTCATCTCTCAATCGATCGCGTTTTCAATTGGTTTCGCCTATCTGTTCTCGAAAAGAAACCCGGTTCGCCCGACGGTGAGAGGATTGTTCCGGCTGCACTGGGAGACGGACAAAAAGCTGCTGACCATCGGTTTGCCCACCGGGTTGGAAACCGTTTCTCGCAATTTGTCGCAGATTATCGTGATGAAATTCGTGTCGACCTTCGGAACTTCGGTCATCGCTGCTACGGGCGTCGCCGGGAGAATCTTGGGGATTGCCTTCACGCCATTGATGGGTGTTTCGATGGGCGCTTCAACCATTGTGGGGCAGAATCTTGGCGCCGAAAAGGTTGATCGCGCGCTGGATACAACCCGATGGGCGGCTCGTATCGTGACGATCATCATCGGATTCTTTGTTCTGGTTTGTTGGCTCTTCGGAGATCGCATGATGCAAATTTTCGTCACCGATAGAGAGATCATTCAAGCCGGCGTTTTGTACATGACCTACGGTATGTTGGGGATGGTGGCGCTCGCTTATGCCTTCGGGTTATCGAGCGGTTTCGGCGGAGCGGGCTATAATTATCCCTACGTCGTATCCAGCGCGGTTTCACGATGGGCTGTGATGATTCCCTTCTTGTTCCTAACCGTCTCGGTGTTGAAGCTCGGATTCATATGGGTGACCCTGGCCTATGTCGCGGCGGATGTAGCGGAAGCGGCGATTCTGTGGCGATACTACGCCCGCGGGATCTGGAAGACGAAACGCGTCGCCTGATCGCTTCGAATAACGGGACAACCCCGATCTATGGGTTGTCCCGTTTGCTTTACTTTTCTTGGATTAACGCGGATAGAACCGCACACGTTTTTCCAGCATCCCGCAAATCCGTTTTTGAAACGGTGAGGAGCTCTCTCCTCTCTGTTGGCCAGCCCAAAGCCTTTAAGAAAAGATCCAGCTCCGCCAGTTGGCTCATTAAAGGGGTCTTGAAATGCATCGGAACGACAACTGCGGGATTCACGTCTTCCGCAAATGCGGCCGCTTCTACTGCGTCAAGCGTGTAAGTCCCTCCGACGGGAACGCAAAGGATATCGATTTTTCCGAGATCTTTCACTTCGTCCGCGTTCAGGCGATGACCCAGATCTCCCGAATGAAGGAGGGTTAACCCATCCGGGAAAGTGAACTTGAAGAGAATGTTCGCGCCCCGTTTTCTACCGCCTTCTTTGTCGTGAAAAGCCGGAAAACCCTGAACGGTTACGGAAGGGAAGGTTTTTTTCTCGGCTTTCGAAAGAAGATCGAAAGGGCCTTTGACCCTTCCATGAGCGCAATGATCAAAATGTTGATGGCTTTCCGTAACGATTTGAGCCTGAATCGCCGGGAAATGCGAAGAGACATTCTCATCGAAAGGGTCGATCACGATAGAAACCGGCTCTTGGACCCAAAACGAGGCGTGGCCGATCCAAAAAAGCTTCAACATGAATCACCTCCATCAAAATAGCTTGGTTTTGGTACCCTCCATCATATCACAGAAACAGACTATGAATCCTTCGTTTGTATCCGAAACGTGACTTTCGGCATTTGCACTTTTGCTAAAATGTGCTATAATTTGTAATCACAGTCCACCCATCCCGAGAGGGATGAAAATCCGAAAGGAGGAATTATTTTTATGCAGAAGAAGCTTTTTGTTCTCTTTATCTGTCTTCTAGCCCTTACCCTTTCCGCATTCGCAGCCGTGAAGGATCCTGACACCATCGTTAATGCCGAGTACGGCGCTCCCGAAACGCTGGACCCCCATGCCGAATGGGATAACGCCAGTGGTGCGGTCATCAACAATCTCTACGACAACTTGATCAAGTACGTCGGCGAAACCATCGAGTTCGAACCGATGCTTTCTACCGCTGTCCCGACCCCCGAAAATGGTCTGTTGAAGGATAACGGAAAGACCTACATTTTCCCGATCCGAAAAGGTGTGAAGTTCCACAGTGGCAATATTCTTACTCCTAAGGATATCGAATACACATTTGAACGGGGTTTCCTAGCTGACAACTCGTCCGGTGCCGTGACCCTCATCATCGAGGCCGTTTCCGGAGGAGAGTTCTACACGGTCGCGGATTGGTTTGAAGCGTATGCCGGCATGGCTTATTCCGATGCGGTTAACGACGACCGAGAACCGACTTCCGCGGAAGCGAAAGCCAAATTGATCGGTTTCTACAACGAAGTGATCGATCCCTTGTTTGTGGTCGAAGGCGACAATTTCATCGTCAACATGAAGGATGCCTTTGCGCCGTTCCTCTTCATCATCGTCAAGTACGCCGGCTGGGGTTCCATCATTGACAGCCAATGGTGTATGGCGAATGGCGAATGGGATTGGAAAGCAGACGGTTGGTGGAAATGGCACGACCGCACACCTGAAGAGTCAGCCCTGCATATGGCCGATGCCGGTTGCGGTCCTTACAAATTAGCGGTTTGGGACCAAACCAACAATATGGTCGTTATGGAAAGATTCGACGACTATTGGCAAGGACCCGCAAAGACCAAGACCCTCATCTTCAAGACTGTGGAAGAGTACTCCACCCGCAAAGCGATGCTCGAAGCCGGAGACGCCGATCTCGTCCTGGTGGATCCGATCTATCGGTACGACTTTGACAACAACCCGGACATCGAAGTAATCAGCGGCCATCCGCGAGCCCAGGTCACCTCGATCCATATGGGATGGAAAGTGCAAGAAACCAGCGAATATATCGGCAGCGGAAAACTGGATGGCAATGGAATTCCGGCCGACTTCTTCACCGATATCAACGTCCGCGCGGGGATCTTGCACGCCTTTAACTACGATGCCCTCATCGACGATTTGGTTAACGGACTTGGGAAACGCGTTCCGACCGATCTTCCGGAAGGGTTCTTAGGGTTCGATCCCACCCTGCCGGTTTACGAGTTTGATTTAGGAAAAGCCGAAAAAGCGTGGAAAGCCGCTTGGGGCGGAGAAGTTTGGGAGAACGGGTTTAAACTGGTAGCGATGTATAACGCCGGTAACGAAGTACGACAGACGGCTTGTGAAATGCTGAAGGTTTACGTCGAATCGATCAACCCGAAGTTCCAGGTTGAAGTCCTCGGCGTGCAATGGCCAACCTATCTCAAAGCGACCCGCGAAGAGCTCTGCCCGCTTTACATCATCGGGTGGGTTGCCGATTATCCGGACGCGCACAACTTCTTCTCCACTTACTACCATTCTAACGGGTATTATGGAAAACGGCACGGCGGCGAATACAACGACTTCGCGAAAGAATACCTCGATCCGATCATCGATGTGGCCGTGAAAGAAACGGACGTCAACAAACGTATCGAGATGTATGCCGAGTTGCAGAAGATCCTTCTCGAAAACTACATTGCGACACCCTTGTATATGCCTCAAGGTCTGTACGTGGCCAGAAAATGGCTGAAGGGATTCTTCCCGCATCTTCTGAGATCCAGCGGAGACAGAACTCCCGAATTCTATTACGCCTGGAAAGAATAACCGACTGTTAAATTTATCGTAACGCGAGGGCGGGATCGATTCCCGCCCTTAATTGGTATATTATTGAGAGGTGGAAAGAAGTGCTGGCTTTTATTGTTCGGAGATTGCTCATCCTTCCGATCATCCTCATCGGCGTTACTTTGCTCATTTTTTCGATGATATGGATGCTCGGCCCGGAACGATTGATAGGAACTTATGTGAAGAGCCCCGAGGCTTTGAAATCGGAAAAAGCGGTGGAGCGGTTGATACAAAAATACGGTCTGGATCGCCCCGCTCCGGAAATGTACGTTAAATGGCTTGGGAACGTTCTTAAAGGCGATTTTGGCTATTCGAACGTCGGAAGGCAAGGCGTTCTCCAAAGCATTATGGAGCTGATCCCTTACACCTTCGAATTGGCCCTCTACGCCTTAATACCGGTCGTTTTTGTGGGCATCTGGCTGGGGGTGATAGCGGGGTCTCACCAGGATAAACCGCTGGACCACGGGATACGAATCTTCGCGATCATCGGCTGGTCTTTGCCGGACTATGTTTTCGGCTTGTTGGTGCTCCTGGTTTTCTATAGCTATCTAAAATGGTTCCCGCCTGGATTTTTGTCGGACGCTTCGATGAAAGTGATGCGGGAAGGCCCTTGGAAGGATATCACTCATTTCGTCACGATTGACGCCATCCTGAATTGGCGTTTCGACATCCTGTGGGATGCGATTCGGCATTTGATCGCGCCGCTCCTGACTTTGTCCTATCTCTGGTGGGCGTACATACTCAGAATAACCCGTTCCAGTATGCTTGAAGTCTTGCGCAAAGACTATGTCCGTACCGCGAGAGCCAAAGGGTTGTCCGAGAAGGTCGTGATCAACAAGCACGTCAAACGAAACGCTTTAATCCCGGTCGCCACGGTTTCCGGAGGGATGATCGTCCAATTGTTCGCGGGCACGGTCATTGTCGAAACGATCTTCGCGAGGCCGGGTTTGGGTCGGTTCACCGCTACCGCGGCCGTCACGCTGGATTATTTCTCGGTTATTGGCGCCGCCCTATTTTTCAGTTTAATTTTGATCGTAACGAATCTTATCGTTGACATATCGTATGCGTTGATCGACCCGCGGATTCGACTATCGTAGGGGGAGTGCGGATATTATGGCGATGAAAACGGAAAGCAGAAGAATCCTTAAGAAGTTGGTCAAGAATCCCACTGCGATGTTGGGTATCTTTCTACTGGTCTTCTTCATCATAGTCGCGATCTTAGCCCCTGTGCTGGCGCCGTCGGAACCGGGGAAAGACCCGTTTAAAATGTTGCCGGCGAAAACCGCCGAAGGGAAAATGATCTGGAGTTCCAATCCGATTGCGCCGGATTCAACCCACCCGTTCGGTGTGATCGGCAAGTATGACGTATGGTACGGAGTCATTTGGGGGACGCGAAGCGCCTTCAAGATCGGTCTGATCGTTTCGATCATCTCCTCCATCATCGGGATTATTGTTGGATCGATCTCCGCCTATTTTGGAGGCTGGATCGACGAGATTCTAATGCGGATTACCGATATGTTTATGGCGATCCCTTTTCTTGTGGCGGCGATGATCATGACGACTATACTTGGAAAAGGTCTGGATAAAGTCACTATTGCCTTGATCATATTTGGCTGGATGCAGGTTGCCCGATTGATACGCGGGAATATCCTACAGGCCAAGGAAGAGCAGTACGTTTTGGCAGCGAAAGCCTTAGGGATCCGGAATTTTTGGATTATCGTCAAGCACCTTCTGCCGAATACGATCTTCCCCGTTATCGTTCAGATCTCGATGCGTATGGGGTCTTTGGTCATAACGGCGGCTTCGTTGAGCTTTCTCGGAGTCGGCGCCGAAATCGGGTATGCCGATTGGGGAACGCTACTCAATTACGCAAGGAATTACATGATGCAGCTCGATAAGTCTTGGTTCGCGGTCGTTTATCCCGGAATCGCGATGGTTCTTTTTGTTTTAGCGTGGAACTTGGTCGGTGACGCGTTAAGAGATATCTTCGACCCGAAAATGAGAGCGTGAAGGTGACATAATGCCAGAAAAAAACATCCTATTAGAAGTGAAAGATCTGAGAACCTATTTCAAAACCGAAGATGGCATCGTAAAGGCGGTAGACGGGGTCGACTATGTCGTTTACTCGGGAGAGGCTTTGGGCATCGTCGGAGAATCCGGTTGCGGGAAAAGTGTGAACGCCTTATCCATTATGCGCTTGTTGGATGAAAAAGGTCAGATTGCCAGCGGAGAAATTATCATGGACGGCGTCGATATTCTCAAGTTAAGCGAAAGCCAGATGCGAGAGATACGGGGAAACGACGTGGCGATGATCTTCCAGGAACCGATGACGGCGCTAAATCCCGTCTTTACCGTGGGTGACCAAATTATGGAAGCCATCATCCTTCACCAGGGAAAAAAGAAGGAAGAGGCGAAACGAATGGCCATCGATATGCTTAAAAAGGTTGGCATACCCGAACCGGATAAGCGCGTTGACGAATACCCGCACCAACTCTCGGGAGGAATGCGCCAAAGGGCGATGATCGCGATGGCGTTGTCCTGCAATCCGAAACTCCTGATCGCTGATGAACCCACAACCGCATTGGACGTGACGATACAGGCTCAAATCCTTGAATTGATGCTCCAACTGCAAAAAGAGTTCGGTATGGCGATCATTATGATAACGCACGATCTGGGCGTTATCGCCGAAACCTGCCAGCGCGTCGTCGTGATGTATGCGGGCAAGATTGCCGAATACACGGACGTCAAAACGCTTTTCAAGAATCCGAAACATCCCTATACTTGGGGTTTGATGAATGCAATCGCCCGACTGGATATCGAGCAGAAAGAACTCTACAATATCCCGGGAATTGTGCCCGATCCCCTCCACTTTCCGCAGGGATGCAAGTTCCATACGCGCTGCCCCTTCGCGGGTGACAGATGTAAAACGGAAGAACCGGAACTCTTGGAAATCGAACCCAACCACTTCGTCCGGTGCTTCCACATTGACAAGTTGGAAGAAGCGAAACTTAAGGCTAAAGCGGGTGAGCGATAATGGTTGAGACAGAAAAAATAACGGCGAGAGAAGAAGTGCTGACTGTCAAAAACCTTGTCAAGCATTTCCCCATTCGCGGCGGCGTATTTAAGACGATCGTCGGATGGGTTCAGGCAGTTGATGATATCAGCTTCCACGTCTATAAAGGAGAGACCTTTGGATTGGTCGGAGAGAGCGGCTGCGGAAAAACGACCGCGGCCATGACGCTCATGCGGTTGTACAACCCGACCTCCGGCTCCGCTTTTTTCGGCGGGAGAGACATATTGAGTATCCGTGGGAGCGAACTGAGAGGCCTTAAGAAAAACATACAGATGATCTTCCAGGATCCTTACAGCTCTTTGAATCCCCGGATGCGGGTGAAGAACATTATCGCGGAAGGCATCAAGACGCACCACCTGGCGAGCGGTAGGCAGGATTTACTTGACAAAGTGGCGGACATGATGAAGAAAGTCGGATTATCCGCCGATCATATGTATCGTTTTCCGCATGAATTTTCAGGCGGGCAGCGGCAAAGAATCGGGATCGCCCGAGCGCTGGCCGTCGAACCGAAACTTATCTTGTGCGACGAACCCGTCTCGGCGCTCGACGTTTCGATACAAGCGCAGGTTGTGAATCTATTGAAAGATCTTCAGAACCAATTCGGACTTACTTATGTTTTTGTCGCCCACGATCTTGCGGTCATCAAACATATCAGCGACCGTATCGGCGTCATGTATCTCGGAAAAATGGTTGAGATGACCGACAAGAGAAGCCTTTTCAATCACCCGATGCATCCCTATACGCGGGCGTTGATTTCGGCGATTCCGATCCCGAATCCCGAACTCAAGAAAAACCGCACGATTTTGGTGGGAGATGTGCCGAGTCCTATCAATCCTCCTTCGGGATGCCGTTTTCATACGCGATGCCCGATCGCGCAACCGATATGCAAAGAACAAGAACCGTTATTTGAAGAGAAATCGACAGGGCATTTTGTCGCTTGTCATTTCGCAAAATAGAAGGAGGCACGTATGTCAAATTTGGAAAGGGACTTTAAGAAAGAAGAGATCATGGAAGAAGATGGCGGCTGCGATTGCGGATGCGCCCATCATTGCGGTGAGGAAGGTTGTTGCGAGAGCGACGAACCAATTGAAGGAGAAGGAGACGATCTCTTTGTCTTCTCTTTCAGAAACGATAAAGACGAAGAAGTCTACTTCGCCCTGTTGGATGAGTTCCAGTATGGCGAGAAAGAGTACTGGATCTGTCAGAAGGTCGACGTCGAAAACATGGAGGAGCCCGCATTCGATGAAGAAAACGATGAGCTGTACGTATTCGCTAAGGAAGAAGAAGACGGAGAAACGGTTTTAAGCGAGCTTGAATCGGAAGAGGAACTGGAAAAGGTCGTCGAAGAATGGCAAAAGGCGATCGAAGTAGAAACGGAAATGGACGAGGAAGAAACGGAAGAGGAGTCATAGATAGGAGTCTTAGGTGCGATTTTAGCCATTTTTTTGATTTTACAACATTCTTTAGAGTATAATCGATGTGAATCAAGTATGATATGGGGGGGTTCATTATGAAGCGTTTCTTTGCTATCTGTCTTTTTTTATCGGCTTTGTCAATTTTAGGTTTCTCTCAAATCGGGACGAATATTTTCGCCGGTTTCAACTATGGGCTGTCGACGACCACATCCACGGATACGGTGTTGACGGGTCACGCCTCTGCGATTCATACCATTGACTTCGGGCTTTTGGTCGATTATGAGATCGCGGAAGGGTTTGCTATCGGCGCCGGGATTGGCGGCGCGATACCGGTTACCACCGGGGTTATTGTTGCTGGAGAAGCGGGGCCTACCGACTTGAAGTATTTCTTGGACGGATTGTTGGGAATCAGCTACGCTTATCCCTTGAATCCTGTCGTTTTAAGAGCGGACGTCCTAGGCGGCATCTCTTGGTTTGACCTGGGAAGGCTGGGTGAGTTCGGGTTCCTCGTGAAAGCCAAGTTTAGTTTGGGGTACACGGTCAACAACTTTACGATCTATGTCGGAGCCGGCTACGAGATGCGTCAGTACAATGTGAAACCGGCGGCAAACCAGACGGGGAAGTTTACGCTTTCGTCCATTCCGATCGAGTTGGGTGTAACCATTCGGTTCTAAGAATATTAAGCCATGCAAAAAAAGCCCGTACGGGCTTTTTTTGCATGGGTAGTCTTTTACCCCGTTTCTTTGCTTTTAATCGTAGCAGTCTTCGGTGACCGCTTTTTTTGCATGCGTCGCCATAAAGATGCGTTCTCTCGTGAGCGGATAACGGTGAAACCTTATTCCAAGCGCGTTATAAACGGCGTTGTTCAATGCGGGCGCGGGAGAGATCATCGAATGCTCTCCGACCCCTCGATTTCCATAGGGGGAGACCTCTTCCGGAGTTTCTTCCCAAAAACTCTCGATCGGGAAGTCGACCTCTTCGATCGTCGCGATCTTATAATCGGTGAAGTCTTTATTGAGCAGTTTTCCCTGCGCGTCGAAGACCAGCCCTTCAAAAAGCGCCGCGGAAATTCCTTGAACCGTTCCTCCCTCGATCTGACCCTGGATGTTGATCGGGCTGATCGCTTTCCCGACATCGTATCCGGCGACGACACGATTGATGGCGATCTCTCCCGTCCTTTCGGAGACTTCCGCGTCGATGGCGATCGCGCCGACGGTGAAATGTACGACGCTTTTCGGGGATTGACCGGTCTCGGCGTCCGGATTGACGACATCCTCCGGCACGAAGCGTCCCCTGCCGATGATCGGGCCGCCCTTCAGCTTCCCATCCGGCATCGGGAATCCGTTCTGCAATTTTGGGCCGAAGGTTTCCGATAGGTTCTTTTTCGGACACAGGACGGATCCGTTCTTTAGAAAGATCTCTTCCTCTTTGACTTTCCAATACTCCGCATACAAGGCTAAAAGTTGGTTCCTCGCATCCGTTGCGGCTTCTTTGACTGCCATACCCATTGCCCAGCAACTGCGGCTGGCGACCGTCTGCCAATCATAGGGATGAGTGGCCGAATCCGGGTAATCCAATCGGATGCGGTCATACGGGATACCGAGCTCTTCTGAGACCATTTGAGCGTATGCGGTATAAGCGCCTTGTCCCATGTCCATCGTGGCCGCCATCACTTCCGCGGTGCCATCCACATTGAGTTTGACGATCGCCGAGGAAGCCGCATCCGCTGGTTTTGCGGGCGCTTTGATGGCCAGGGCGATTCCCTTGCCTCTCTTGAACCCTTCACGGAGCGGTTTTTCTTTTTCATCGAAGCGGATATCCGCCTGCACCTTTCGGATAATCTTCTCCAAGGCATGCTCAGACATCGGCATGCCGGTGCAAGTGGGCAACCCCGGTTGCAGGAGGTTCTTGATGCGGAACTCGATCGGATGCATACCGATCTTTTTGGCGGCGATATCGATGACGACTTCCATTGCGCTCATCAGTTCCGGAAGTCCGAAACCGCGGTAGGCCCCCCCGAACGGTTTGTTGGTGTAAACCGCATAACTGTCGGTCCAAACATTGGGGATATAGTAGGTTCCCGTGGAGGTGTACCCGGCGCTGCGTACAGGGTTGGCGCCGTATTCCGCCGAGATGCCGGTGTCAAAGTAGAACGTATTTTTTATGCCCAGTATCTTTCCTTCTTTGGAGATCCCCATTTTTATCGTGGCGATGTAGGCTTGTCTCACCCAGGAAGAAAGCATTACTTCTTCTCTCGGGACGAAAAGTTTCACAGGCCTGCCTTTAATCGCTGGGTGCAGCGCGGCGCTTAAGCAGAGCGCTTCGATCGTCATCCCCGCTTTCCCCCCGAATCCGCCTCCGATAGGGGGGGCAATAACCCGAATAGCGTTGGTCGAAAGACCCAATCCTTCCGCCAGGATCTCTCGAACCGCGAAAACCGACTGTGCGCTGCTCCAAACGGTGATATTGCCCGTTCCAATGTCTTGTTTTGCGATACAGCAATGGGTTTCCAAAAACCCGTGGGCGATCTGGGGGCATTCCATCTTTTCTTCGATGATCGTGTCGGATTGGGCGAAGGCTTCTTCGATATCCCCGCGGCGTATCTTGAACCAGTTGCCGATATTGGTTCCGGGTTGCGGGTTGATAAACGGGACTCTCTTATAGTGTTCCAAATCCGGATGAACCAGAACGGAAGGATCGCAGACCGCTTTCTCCACGTCAAGAACGGCGGGCAAGGCTTCATACTCCACTTTGACGTGTTCGATCGCCGAATCCGCAATCGCTTCGGTCGTGGCGACCACTAACGCGACGGGCTCGCCCATATAGCGAACGCGGTCGATCGCGATCGGATTCCGGTCTTTTAGGTACAATCCGAACCGGTAGGGAAAGTCTTTTCCGGTGATGACGGCGACAACTCCCGGAATCGCGCAGGCTTTACGCGGATCGATAGACCGGATGATTCCACTGGCGATCGGGCTCCTGACCGGGCGGGCATACAACAGGTCTTTCCCGAAAGGAAGATCGTCGGTATACTGCAAAGTACCGGCCACTTTTTCGCGGTCGAATTTTCGTTCGACCTTCTTGCCGATTCCGGTATCGGTGTAGACGCGCTTATCGGACATCTCCCTCGCCTCCTTCTCCCGCGACGATCGGTTTTGATAACGCCTCCGCGGCTGTTTTTACGGCCTTGATGATGCTGAGGTAACCGGTGCACCGGCACAGGTTCCCGCTCAAGGCATGACGAATCTCTTCATCGGTCGGATTCGGATGGGTTTTTAAAAACGCATAGGTGGTCATGATGAAACCCGGTGTGCAAAAGCCGCACTGTACCGCTCCTTCATCCACGAAGGCCTGCTGTATCGGATGCAGCTTTCCCGGCGCGGCAGGCAACCCCTCCACGGTGAGAACGGATTTTCCTTCCACTTCCAACGCGAGGACGAGACAGGATTTTTGCGCCAATTCATCGATGACCACGGTGCATGCTCCGCATTCGCCTTCTTCACACCCTCTTTTAACGCTGGTCACGCCGTTCTCTCTCAATGCTTGCAAAAGCGTGGCGTTCGTTTCGACTTCCCAGTCGACGGTTTCTCCGTTCAAGACGAAAGATAAGGCGTGTTTCGGCATCAGTAACACCCCTCTTCTGTTTTTGCGCGCGTCAGGCAAAGAGAAAGGCTTTCCCTGACCAGTTCGACGGTAACCGCGAAACGGAATTCGCGGCTTCCCCTTACGTCGGTGATCGGTTGGATGGCCTTCAATACGGCGTCTGCCACCCTATCGGCGATCTTTTCATCGATATTTGAGGTTTCATTAAGAATTCTCTCTCCTTCGGAGACTCGAACCGGGATAGGAGAAAGCGCGCCGACAGCCAACCGGAAATCCCGTTCGCCACGGTGTTGAAAGAGCGTACAGGCGACTGCCGCCTGGGCCAGATCGAGCGCGCGTCTTCTGGAAGCCCGGCGATAGGCACCGACGGAAAGATCCGCTTTGGGGAGTGGTATCCAAAGGTGGGTTACGATTTCGGTTTTGGAGATGCTCTTCTTCCGCGGACCAATGATAAGCCGCGGAAGCGGGAGATGCCTTTTTGAACAAGAGGTTTGAACCACCGCTTCCGCTTCGTAACAGAGTAACGGCGGGATCGTGTCTCCGGAGGGAACGGCGGAACAAACGTTGCCCACCAAGGTCGCTTTATTTCTTAGAACGGCGTCCGAATGGGTTTCACAGGCTTCGATCAGAGCGGGGAAACGCCTTTTCATCTCTGGATGATCGATGATGCGGTTCAGAGATACGTTCGTCCCGATGAGAATCCCTTCTCCCTCTTTCACTTCGATTTCATTCAAACTGTCGATTGAGGAGAGGTCCACAACTTCTTTCGGAGAGACCAATCCTTTTTTGATCCAGATTAGCAGGTCGGTGCCCCCGCTCTTCAATACCGTTTCGTGTTGGTTGAGCTCAAGACGGCTGAAAGCCTGGAAGAGATCTTTCGGTCGGAAAAGGTCGAAAGCTTTCATACCTACCGAACTCCCGGCTTAGTTTTCGTCAAAGGCGACGATCCGGCAGATACAAGATTCGCCACCTTCAAAGCGCCAGGGGAAGCATCCGATCGTCGTTCGTTTATTCAAGAGAAGATCGATCTCTCCGCCAAGGTTTTCCGCGTGGATGATGTTTTGGGGGAACAGCCGCACATGCATCAATTGGTAATGGTCGGGCGGGAAGAGGTCGTCGATGGTCCGGCCGAACTTCTTCTGGAAAAAGGTTTCACATTCGGCCGCTCTGCCTGGCATCCACTCGCGAATCTTCGTGTTCATCGGATGGTCTGCGGATCCACAGTCGACGCCGATCCACTTGATTCGCTTTTTTTCACACCATTGAGCGAATTCCATCGTCGGTCCGGGGTGTTTGACCATGTATCGGACCTCGTCCGCCTCCGGTTGATCGAAGGCATACCGGTGATACCCGGTGTTGATAACGAGAATGTCTCCTTCTTTCACTTCCACGCGTTCTTCGATATCTTTCGAGGTGTAAATGCCGTAGTCCTCGGCTATGTCAGAGAGATCTACGATCACGCCGGGTCCCACAAGCTCTTCCAGCGGGATCGCGGCGATGTCGCGTCCGTGGGTGCAGAAGTGAAGGGAGCCGTCTAAGTGAGTCCCTACGTGATTGGAATGCGTCAGGACTTGACCGTTCGCGCCATTAGGAACCAATCTTTTAAAGAATTTGATTTGCAAAGGCTCATAGGTAGGCCAGGCGGGCGTTAAGTGGCTGATCGGTTGAGAAAGGTCATACATGCGGATTCGGTTCCAATTGTGTAGTTCCATGGTTTTACCTCCGTCGGGAGAATTTTTATCTTATATATACGATCTCTGCAACAATCTCTTGAATTATTGATTCTACCGTTTATCCCCGCAGTTTGTCAAGTCTCACGCTGACCATCTTGAGGCGGAAATAAATGACATGCCTTTTCGAAACGGCATGATATCAGCGCCCGAGTCTCCGGGTAGCCCCCTCCCCTTTTTAGGCGCCGAGGTCTCCGGGTTCCGCGGAAGTCTACCCAATGAAACGGGGAAGAAGCATGATATAATCTCTGCCAAGACAAACTTCATTATGACGATCCGTCACAAGGCAACGAATATCCCATTCTTTGAAAAGGGGGAATTATGAGAATCATCGATATCATTCCGGTTGCAAAAGGTGAAAAACCCGCGGACGTTATCCTAAAAAACTGCAAAGTCGTCAACGTATTTTCCGGTCTGATCGAAGAAACGAATGTCGCGCTCTTCCGTAAAAGAATCGCCGGTTTGGGTGATTATACCTGGGGGGAGCAAACGATTGACCTGCACGGGCAATATCTGGTGCCCGGCTTCATCAACGCTCACCTGCATATCGAAAGCACGATGCTCGAACCTAGAGAGTTTGCGAAAGCGGCTCTTTCGAGAGGCACAACGACGGTCATCGCCGATCCGCATGAGATTGCCAATGTGATTGGTTTGAAAGGCGTCGAGTTCTTCCTTGATTACACGGAAGGCATACCGATGAATATCTATTTTATGCTTCCTTCGTGCGTTCCGGCCACGGAATTTGAAACGAACGGATCAAAGGTGCGCGTGATGGACATGATCGGATTTTTGGAGAAATATCCCCGGGTTCTTGGTTTGGGAGAGGTTATGAACTATCCCGGGATCCTCAGCTGCAATGAAGATCTGCTGACCATGATCGAGCTGTTCCGGCACAAGTACAAGAAGATCGACGGCCATGCTCCTCTCGTCCGAGGGAAAGACCTCAATGCCTACATCTCAGCGTTTATCCGCTCCGATCATGAAAGCACGAAACCCGAGGAAGCGATGGAGAAGCTGTCTCGAGGGATGCAAGTTCTTTTGCGTTATGGCACAGGCGAGCGGGATCTTGAAAATCTGGTCGGCATCATCAACCCTGTCACACAGCCCTTCCTTTCGTTCTGCACCGACGACAAACATCCGGAAGACATCGTCAAAGGGGACATCGACGAGATGATTCGTCTGGCGATATCGAAGGGCGTCGATCCGGTGACCGCCATACGAATTGCCACCATCAATACCGCGCGTCATTACGATCTGCGAAGTATGGGCGCCATCGCGCCGGGATACAAGGCCGACATGGTTGTCGTGGAGGATCTTAATCGCTTTTCTCCAAAGATCGTTTTCAAAGATTCCAAGATCGTCGCGGAAGACGGCGTCTGCATCGCAGAATTTCCGGATCCGCTGGTAAAGATCGATACTGTGATGCATACTATCTTTTGCCCGAAGTATCAGGCGGAGGATTTCGCCTTTCATTTGAAAACGGACCGGACGATGATACGAAGCATCGAAGTGACGGGCATTTCGGTGGTGACGCACGAGCGGTTGACGGAAGTGCAGGTGAAAGGCGGCGAACCAGATATCTCTGATCAGGACATCGCCAAGATCGCGGTGATCAACCGATATACGCCGGAGAAGCAGTTCTCGCTGGGTTTTATCAGCGGTACGGGCATCAAGAGAGGCGCTTTGGCCTTATCGGTAGGGCATGATTCGCATAATATATCTGTTACGGGGGTTTCCGAGAGCGATATGGCGCTCGCAGTCAATCACGTCATCGCCTGCAACGGCGGAATGGTCGTGGCGATGGACGGAGAGATTCTGGCCTGCCTACCCCTGCCGGTAGCGGGGCTAATGTCAGATCAGCCTCTGAAAGTCGTAATCGATCAAAACCGCAGACTGCTTGACGCCTCGAAAAAGACGGGCTGCAAACTGACGAACCCGTTTATGGCCTTGTCTTTCGTACAATTGGAGGTTATCCCGGAATTAAAGATCACGAATTTAGGATTGATGGATACGAACACCTTCCGATTCGTGGATTCGGTCTTTTCTTCCTAAAGCGGTTTTCGGTATCGCGCGAACTCTTTTCGCAATTGAAATCCAACGCTCTGGTAGAGATCTTTGGCTTTCGTCGGAAAGGTGGAAAGGGTATATACCCGAATATCTTGGACGCCTCGGTCTTTCAGCGTTTTGATCGCGCGTAGCAGCAAAGCGCGGGCGATCCCTTTCCGGCGCCAGGGTTTGCGTACGCTTACTTCAAAGATTTCGCCGAAATGCCTTCCGATGACCGGTATCACCTGTCCCGCTATCTGTTGCCCATCCCAGGCGACCTGCCAGATAGACCGGTCATGAGGGGGCTGCGTGATTTCCTCCAGATACGTTTCTTCCACTAACGGTTCGACATACCGCCCGTCTTCCGATTCGGATTCATAGGCTTCCTTAACGCTCTGTACCATCTTCCCGATGGATGCGTCATCGATCGCTTTAATGGACAGTCCCTCTTCCAAAGGCAAATTTTCTCCCTGAACAGCCGGGTCGAGGCAAAATTCCAAAACGGTGAACGGAGAAAAATATCCTTCATTTAGAAGGAGTTGAGTTGCGGACACTTCGGTGCTTGAAGCATTTGCTGCCAATTCCGCGCGCGCGCCGGGATGTTCTGATGCGATGAGACGCTTTACGTAATCTTCGGACCACCGAATCAACGCCGTTCCGATCCCTTTTCCCCGCCAGGAAGGATCGACCCATCCTTGGATGAGAAAGACCCACATACCGTCTTCTTCTTCCCACGGTTCGATGGTTCCGAAGGCCACGATGACGTGATCGATCTCAACAACCGGCCAAAGATGCAGGTGATGTTGTTCGCTTTCGGACAACAGAACCCGTTTCATCGAATCCAGAGGGTAGTAGTCCTCTCGGTTGGAGTATCGGTCAACCCCATCAACCTCCACGCGGTTTTCGTGGATTCGGAAAAAGGCTGGCGCATCCTCCGGCCCTGCGCAAAAACGAAGGGATACCGAATCGATTCCGGGGCATTGAAAGCGGGTCAAAGACGCAAGCGGGATGGGAATGCCGTTGGACTGTTCCATAACGACTCCTTTTATTGGGTGTTTTCGCCAGGTTCAATCAACCGGCGGAGCCCGCGCTCCACGAAGGTGCGCACCAGCTGTTGGCGGTACTCGGCTGAAACATCTGCGCCCGAAGAAACATTGGACTCGATTGCGGCGATGCTTTGGATCGGCAACAAATCCCGGCGAAGGGATGAAAAGGTCTTTCCCTGAACGGTAGCGCTCGCTCGAGGCAATAGAATCGCGATTCCGGGGCGCGCACCGCAGACGATCCGACACCCTTTGACAACGGTCTCTTCGAGTGGGTCCTCTTCTTTTTCGATTTGGAAAACGATCGCGAGGTTGAGCGTTGCAATATCATAACTGATTTTGCTGAATTTGAAGAATGCGCCCCGATCATACCGTTTCGGGATCATAACCTTGGTGACGAGGAGCGGAGCTCTGTTTTTCAGGTATTGATCGAGCGACATCGTGACGGTACTGCCGTTATACCCTTCTACTATGGCGTCGAGTGCCAATAAGGCGGTAATCGTATCGGACCACGAATACCGTTGTCCCAAGGTGCCCGCGATAGTGGACATATTACGGATCTGCCGGGATCCCACCGAATGGAGCGCTTCTTTTAGGAAAGGCATATCGATCTTTTCGATACAATCGGCGATCTTAACGTTTCCGTCAAGAATATAGTCGGTGGCGGTTTCGGAGACCGAATCCCCCAGCAGACCGCTCAGGTCGATCAGGGTCTTCGTGGTTTGATCTTCGCGTTGCGCGACGGACAAGCCGCCGGTTAAGAACAATGAAGGGTTTTTGGCGGGATCTCGGAAGAGCGACCACGCCTCTTCAACGGATTTGGGTTTGAGATACTCTTTCAGTTCTTTTAACATCGTACTCCTCTCCTTCTTCAAGGCAATTTTCTGGAATAATCTGATGGATGAGCTGCCGGAGCATTTCTTTCTTGCCCTTTCTCGCCGTTTCGTATAATTGGTCAATCCAGGTTTCCACTTGTTTCAAGGAATAAGGTTCCGACTCCCGAACCAGGTAGATCTTCGGATGAGCGGTCGGTCCGGGTTTCTCATCGTCGGTGAATAGTTCTTCATATAATTTTTCCCCTTCTCGGCAACCAGTATAAACGATCGGGATGTCTTGTTCGGGTATGAAACCGGCGAGTGAGATCATCTTTTCGACGAGGTCTTTTATATAGACCATCTCGCCCATATCCAACACGTAAAGGTTTCCGTTTTCACGAAAAGCGGCGGCTTGCAAGACCAGAGAAGAAGCTTCTGCGATTGTCATGAAGAAGCGGCGCATCTCCGGATGCGTGATCGTGATCGGCCCTCCGGATTTGATTTGCCGCTCGAACTTTGGTATGATGCTGCCTCTGCTCCCCAATACATTTCCGAAACGGACGATCGCGATCTTCGTTTTTACGTTTTCGGTTTCGGCGGCTTTCGCCCGTAGATACATCTCCGCCATTCTTTTGGATACGCCCATGATCGAAGAAGGTTTCACGGCCTTGTCCGAAGAGATCATCAGGAAACGTTCAACACCAAAGCGAATCGACAGGTCCAGGAGTCTCTTCGTTCCAATCGAGTTGACGCGAAAAGCCTCGGACGGATTCTCTTCCATGAGCGGTACGTGTTTGTGAGCGGCGGCATGAAAGACGAAATGGGGCTTTTCCGCCTCGAAGATCTCCCCCAATCGCGCTTCGTCTGTGATATCGGCGATAATTCGTTTGATCTTCAGGTTAGGATGGTTTCGGTTTATCTCCTGATCGATTTCGTAGATGCTATTTTCTCCACGACCCAATAAGAGCAAGGTTTTGATACCCATCGTGGCTACCTGTCGGGTGATCTCGCTTCCGATACTTCCTCCCGCGCCTGTGACCATCACCACTTTATTGAAAAACTGCGATTTGATCAACTGCAAATCGATATCAACCGGATCTCTTCCCAGAAGATCTTCGATCGATATCTCGCGGAGCAAGCGACTGCTCGGTTGTTGGTCGATCAATTCCAGCAGACTGGGCAAAATCTTCACCTTGACCCTCTGAAGGTCGGTGAAAGATAAGATCTTTTGTATTTGTGACGACGTCGCGCTGGGCATCGCGATCAGCAGTTCGTCTATTTGAAGTTCTTTCACGTAGTCATTCACACGAGAAATCGGCCCGCGTACCGGAATGCCCCGTATCTCGCGTCCGATCTTCCGATCCGAATCATCGATGAACAGAACGACCTTTCCGGATTGCGGATTATTGCGGAGGTCCTCGGAGAGCAATACTCCGGATTCGCCTGCGCCGATAATGGCGATACGTCGCGACGCTTGTTCCCGATCGGTTTTAAACTCTCGATGGGTATACCAGCTCCACCACATCCGCGAACTGAGCACCAAGATCGCTCCGACCATAAACATCACGATCCCGATCGAACGCGGCAAAACCCAGTCGGTGAAGAAATCAACCAGAAAAACGAAGAGGTATCCCATCGCGAAAGCGCGGAGGATGATCCCTATTTCGCGATTGGTCATATAAGCCCACACGATGCGGTAGATCCCGTTTAAGAGCAGCGAACCGATGGCGACCAAAGAGGAAACCAGGACGGCGGGGGTAAAAAGACCGATGGAGGTAAAGTCCCATCCAAAACGGATAAAGAGCGCGGAAACGCCGCTCAGGAGTATGAGGATCGAATCGACGAGCAAAAGAATGATCCGGCGTCTATTCAAGAGGTCTTTCACCACCGTGTCGTGAGATTGAGCTGTTCTTTATTGGGTACCAAACGATACTTTTGCAGCAAGTCGCGGTCGGCGCTGTCCACGTAGATCCGGACGATTTGCAGCAGACTGTTCGATAACGACTGATAGAACGGATTCTCTTTTAGAAATTCCTCAAAATCGATCAATTTTTTATTCTCTTGAGGATTTGAAACGATGTAGACCTGGTTCGTGAAAAACTCCGCCGGATGGGCTAAACTCAACTTGTACGGTGTATCGATGTGGAACACGTCTGCTGAGTTGGCGACCATGTTTTCTAAACGCTTTCGCTCTTCCGCCGGAAGGTCTCCGTTTTGGTTGAGGAACTTTTGTATCGTCGATTTCAAACGCGCGACCGTATCCAAACCCACGCTGTTCGCGATTGATCCGGGATCCAGCCCCGCGATTGAGAAGGAGACTTCCCGGATCATTTTCCACAGATTTCGGGAAGCGTAATCCTCCCAAAGTTGGAAAGCTGCTTCTACTAACGCTTTGTTTTCGGTAGACAAGGTGTCCCGCTCCTGGAAGAGCTTCCATAATCGCTGCAGAAAGTAGGGTTCCGACCAGTTGACGAATTCTGATGGTGATTTAACAACCGCTTCCAACCCCATGGGTTCGTAAAGCAGTTCCAGGATTTTTTGGAGCATGAGATCGGCGGCGCGAGCGGTTTTATGAAAATATACGTTTTTATACATCATAAATCGTCCGAACAGCACGGCGTATATGTTATCGATGACCTTCTCATCGTAGCAGAGGCGTTCGATTCCTTTGACTGCGACGATGGAGGCGTTTCGGATGATTCTTTGCAAATCGACGGTGCCGTATTGAGAAGTGCCGGAGTAGTAGGCGTCGCGGAGGACGAAGTCCATACGATCGGCCCCTAACGGTCCTTGCACGATATTGAAGTAAGGTGTGCCGAGCGTTTCACCTTCAAAGAGCCGGTTGACCTGTCGTCCTAACTCTCCGAAGGCCTCCAGGACAGCTTCATCCGTATCCTTCGAGGTTTCTTCGAGAAAGCCTGACAGTCGAAGGTCTTTCTGCACCTCTTTTCTCCAATAATCTTTCATCCGATTCCGATAGACTTCTAACATCTGTTGCGGAACAACCTCGGTTAAGATCGTCGCTCGCTGGTCATCATGACCGCCCGCGATCTTCGCTTTGGCGTATACGATCTCGTCGAACTGGTGACTATAAGGACCGTGTCCGATGTCGTGAAATAAGCCGCTCAAGCGTAAAAGCCGGCTCATTTTCCTATCGAGTCGCAGGTGTTCGGCGTATAAACCCGCGATATGCATCACGCCCAGCGAGTGTAAAAAGCGCGTGTGCGTCGCGCCCGGGTAGACCTTTTCTGCTCCGGACAGTTGCGAAACGCTCCTGAGCCGTTGCATCGAAGGAATATCGGCGATCAGCATCTCAAGAGGAGAAAGTCGAATTTCCCCTAAGAGCGGATCTCTCGCTACTTTGAAATCGATTTCACTCATCTTTTCCTCCTACGGTGAACGATCGGTTTTTTCGAGAACGGTTATCTCTTCTTCGAAGACCTTTTCTCCGGCATTTGTTTTGAGGGTCGTTCGTATCACGTACGTCCCGGGTCGATCAAACCGGATCTCCTTCCACTCTTCTGATCGAAAGATGGTCCGGGTGGAACGAGCCGGCACGAGCACTTGAAGGGTTCTTTCCGATTGGTATCGATAGAGTTCGGTGCGATCGCGATAAATATAGAAGGCGAAGTCCTCTAAACGCAGGAAAAGTGTATCATTGAGATCGTTGGCCAGTAAGATCTCGGATTGATAAGGCTCCCCCATCGCTAACGTTTTGACGGAATAAGATAAGATTCGCAACTTTTCCGGAGCCTCCAACGGGGTCAGTTCTCTCACCAATAATTGATTTTGACCCTCCTGCAACCGGTCGTCGACGAAAAAGGACCATTCGAAAAGGTAATCCCCGACTCGTTCCGGGACGGAGATCGGTTTTAATGGAATATCCAACGCTTCTCCGGATGCTAAGAAAACTTCTTTTTGAGGCACTTCCTCTTTGACGCTCTCTACGGTATTTCCTGATTCGGTGATCTTGAGGTTGTAGACGCCGAACCGGTAATTGAGGCTTTTGGGCGTACTATTCTGGATGCGGATATACGTGTCGATCACGGAACCCGTGACGCCATCCCCGATATCGGGGGTCCAAAAATCATCTCTAAAAAACAACGTTGTGCTCATGACTTCATTGATCGTGAATGGTTTCGAGAGTTCGACCGGCGTATCGTTCACGACGAAACGGCACACCACATAATAGGTACCGGGCTGTAACTCGTAAGAAGGATTGTCGCGTTTAAAATCATACACCGACCGCGAATCGTACCGGTCCAACAGGAAGGTGTTTTTAGGAGGATAGACGAACGTGAACAAGTTCTCACCAGACTTCGTCTCGGATTTGACATAAAACTCGAATTTCTCTATTAAACACTCCCTTAGGCTCGATGAACTGTTTGAAATGCGGATAACGATCTCCGGCACCTCACCGTAGACATATTCGCTGGCCGCAGAAATACGCAAAACAAACGGGGATACGTTTTGGATATACTCGTATTTCCGCCCGCGCTGCCCGGACAAAAAAACGACTCCGAAAATGGCGAAAAGGATGACTAAGTTGAAAAGCAGGGTCCAAAAAACGATTCTTCGGGTTCGCTTGCCCTTGGGATCCCGTTCTTTGCGTTCGCGCAACTGTTCTCGGATGACCTCCGGCGGATTCGTATGGTAGAGATAATTTTTGGAGGCCCGGTTTGACGGCTCCGTCGGCTTACTCAATCGCAACCCTCTTGATTTCGTCGATCGAGGTGATCCCCATCAACGCTTTATGGATGCCGTCTTCAAACATCGTTCGCATCCCGGCCTTCCGCGCGTACTCTTCGACGATCCGCTCGGGTGTGTTTTCCAGCATCAGGGAACGTAGCTTTTTATCCATGATGAGGACTTCGTGTATCGCCGTCCTGCCGCGATAGCCGGTTTTCCGGCATTGTTGGCAGCCTTCGGGGATATAGGTGAAGTATTCCGGTTGGCCAGGCTGGAGCTGAGAGGCGATCTTTTCCATCTCTTCGCTGACGAGCGGGACCTTTTTTTTACAGGAGTCGCACAACGTGCGCACCAAACGCTGCGCCACGATGCCGATGAGCGAGACCCCCAAAACGTCTGCTTCGATGCCCATATTGACCAAACGGTTGATAGCGGCCGAGGCGGTATTCGTGTGAAGAGTGCTGAGGACCAAGTGACCGGTCATAGAGGCTTCCATCGCGAGAATCGCCGTTTCTTTGTCCCGGATTTCCCCGACCATAATGATATCCGGGTCTTGACGCAATATCGCGCGCAGATACCGGGCGAAGGTCAAACCGATTTCGGGTTGAACCTGACATTGTGTGATACCGGTGACGCTGTACTCCACGGGATCTTCGACCGTGATCATATTGTTCGTGACCTCTTTGAGCTGATTGAGTATCCCGACGAGGGTGGTCGATTTCCCGCTTCCGGTCGGGCCGGTGACGAGCAAGATCCCATAGGGGGACTGCAGGAGGTAGTTTAATCGTTTGTAGTTGTACTCGGACAGCCCAAGATTGTCCAAGCGTTTGGTTGAATTGGAGACACGCAGCAACCGCAACACGAGCTTTTCGCCGAAGATCGAGGGCATGGTTGAGACCCGAAAGTCATACTGTTCGCCTTTAACCCGTACGAAAAATTTGCCGTCTTGAGGCAGCCGCCGTTCGGCGATGTCCAACTTGGAAATGATCTTAATTCTTGACACGATCGAGTTATGCAGCTTGATGGGGTACTCTGAGATCTTTCGGAGCAGCCCGTCGACTCGGAAACGAATCCGCACGTTTTTTTCCTGAGGTTCAATATGGATATCGCTGGCTTCCTGGGAGATGGCGCCCATGATCATCTCGTTCACGAATTTGATCACAGGGGCGGAATCGGCATTGCTCTCTTTATCGATGTCGGTCATTTGGGAGACGGTTTCCAAATCCAAGACGGAATCAGACTTCCCCGAAGTGACTTCGATAGAGCTTTTCAAGTCTTCAACGGAGCCAATGGAGCTTCCGAACAGCTCTTTCAACAAAAAATCGAGGTTCGGTTTCGATACGATGTAAAAGGAAGGGTTGTATCCAGTGATGAACTGGATATCTCTTTTGATGGAGGGAAGGCTATTCGTTTGATCGATCAGGATTTTTAGCGTACGATCCTCGTCTTTTGAAAAAGGAATCGCTCGCCAGTTTTCGATGTTGTGCTTGCTCAGGATGCCAATCGCATCTGGATCCGGTTCGATCTCTGACACGGACTCCAGAAAGGGTAGTGAATACTGTTTCGAAAGGGCTGTCGCGATATCGTTCCACGTGACGAACCCTTTCTCCACTAAAATCTGCCCGAGCGGTTTCTTCTCTTGCTTCTGGAGATTGACCGCCAATTCGATCTCTTTTTCCGTGAGATAGTTGTTTTCTATCAGGATTTCGCCTAAACGTTTGTACTGAAAGGTTTCGGAAGACAACGATTAATCCCCCCTTAGGAACTCGTTTAATCCCATGCGATAAACTGCCGGGATATCGCTGTCCATACTCAGGAGCTCTTCGTTGTCCTCGAATTTGGCAGCGATAAGCGTCACCCTCACCTCATCTTCTGGCAGATCATCGTCCAAGATCAGACCGAATTTCATATCCACTGTTTCACTACACCGTTGCCGGATGACGGCGGCGGCCAGGTTCATCTCTTTCATCGTGATATTTTTGTTCGAAGAAATATTGAGTATGACTGCTGTCGCATTGTCAACGGGTCTTTCCAGCAGCTTGCTGTCCATGGCTCTAACCGAGGCTTGCTGCGCGCGATCTTCGCCTTTTCCTATACCGATGCCCAAGAATGCGACTCCGGCTTCTCTCATAACGGATTCGATATCGGCGAAGTCCTGGTTGATCAGTCCTCGGCGCGTGATGACCTCGCTGATCCCTTTGATCCCCTGGTGCAGAGCCTCGTCCGCTTTCAGGAACCCATCCACGACAGTAATATCCTGCGGGAACTCCTCCAACAACTTGTTATTGGAGATTTTGATCAAGGTATCCACGTTTTCTTTCAGTTTTCCCAAGCCCTTTTTGGCGTTGTTCCAACGGTTGACGCCTTCGAAATAGAAAGGGGTTGTTACGGTGCCGATCGTCAGGATGCCCATTTCTTTCGCGAATTTGGCGATAACCGGCGCGGCGCCGGTACCTGTTCCACCACCTAAACCGGCCGTGATGAACAGCATATCGGTGTCTTCCAAGACGGCCAGAATATCGTCTTTGCTTTCATAGGCCGCCTTTTCCCCGACTTCCGGGTTTCCTCCGGCCCCCAATCCCCTTGTGAGCTCTTTCCCCAATTGGATTTTGATGTCTGCTTTGGCATCCTCTAAAACCTGCAAGTCCGTATTCGCAACAACGAAAATGACCCCGTGAATCCCACTTTCGATCATACGATTCACGGCATTGTTACCGGCGCCGCCGACACCGAATACTTTAATGGTCGGATTACGCTTCGGCGGTCTTCGAATATCCTTCCCATCGTCTATTTCAAAAGCCAAGAAAACCCCCTCCTCCTGTTCTTTTTTCCGTATTCTCGATATGGTTTACTTAAACCAGTTTTTTCAAAAATTCCACGATTTTATTCAAGGTCCCGGGCCCTTCTTTCTCCCGGCGGGGTCTTTGATTGGCTCGGTTTTTCTTTTTCCCGGCAGGTTTCCCTCCGTTTTCGGAGTTTGACAAAGACGAGGAGAGACTATTTCCTTCCAGCGCTTCCAAACCGCCTATCGCGTTGACCCAATAGATATTGCCGGCACAGGCAGAAAAGGTCGGATCCTGCAATTCGTCTGGCAGTTGCATATCGGTTCCCCCCGTACCGGCGTGGCCGATGCGCACTGGCAATTTGAAGGTGTCCCGCAAGAATTCAACGATCCCCTCTATCTTGGAACCAGCTCCCGTGATGACGAGACCTCCGGGAATTCCCTTTTCCCCTTCTTCCAGCATCCGAGCGGTGACCGCGCGCATCTCACGCTTCACGGAATTCATGATTTCCCTCGTTTTAGCGTATATGACGATCGACAACTGCGCACGCGTGATCTGTTTGCTGCTTTTACCATCGAGAAGCGTATAGGTGATCGCGTCTTTGCTGGCGTCTTTGATGGCGACTTTCCCGTATTGAACGAGCATACGTTCCGCCTCGTCGAAAGAGGTCTTGAATACTTGGGCGATGTCTTTGATCACGTGTTTAAGACCCTGATCGAGCGGTTTGAGGAAAAACACGGACCCGTTTAGGTAACCGCTGACGGAAATGAAGGAATGGCCGATATCGAGGCAAACGACTCCGCGTTCCTTTTCCTTTCCGTTCAGGATAACTTCGGAAGCGACGAACGGACTGATAAAAACGGTCGGTTTCTCGCCGGCTATTCCTGAAAAGATATTGGATAGGGAGTCTTTAACGGTGGCATCCATCGATAGGATGGAGGCCTTCATACCCAGAACGGAGGCTTCCATATCGATGGGGTTGAGAACCCCTTTCGATTCGTCAAGGATATACTTCTGGGGGATGACATGTTGAACCGCCCTTCGCTGGTCGAGAAGATTGTAATTCTCTTCCGGTTCTTCTTTCTGAGCCGTTTGGTTAGCGACGCGGGTGAACAGCTCATAGACGTGGTCCTCGGTGATCCTGACCGGTTCTCCGGACCCGAGCTGCATCGTGCGGGTCTCTTCGCTTAAAAACGTCGTTTTATCCACGAAAGAGATGATGAAGTACGAATCCACTCTTTTGGACAATTGGCTTCCCAAATCTTTTAAAAGGGTTTCCAGCGATTCTCTCAACGCGACGATATCCTTTAGTTCGCCTTGCTCGAAACCTCTCGCTTTTGTTCTCGAATAGGCTAAAACAGATGTTTTTCCGCCCTCAAATCCGGCGACGGCTCCTTTTAGCGTGTGCGAACCAATATCGACGACCGTTAAAACTTCTGTAGATTCCGCCATTTTCCCTCCTTTATCGTTTTCGGTTTATAGGAAAAAACAAACCATTGCTGTACAAGTCATAAGCTGTTTTCTGCCCCATCGTCCGAATGAATTCGTTGTGATTCATGCGTTCAAGGTTCTCCCATTGATTCACAATCAAGAGAACACCGTTTCGTATATACAAAACCTTCTCTTTGACACTCACCGAAGAGATGTAGTTTCGAAAGGTCAAAGAATAGGAGAGGAACTGCGCGATCACAGGCGCTTGCTCCTCCCATGTGCCTCCAAAAAAAACCGGCAGGTCGCCGTATAGAGCCTCTTCTTCCGGATGGATTCGCCAAAACCGCTGGCCTTGGTCGGTGACCAGCCATTTTTCACCATCTTCAGTTTCAGACAAGAATACGGCTTGGCGCTCTTTTAAAAGGAGCGTGATCTTGTCATTATAGACTTCCCGGCCGATCCATTCATATCCTAAAAGCGGGCGCAACTGCCGATTCAAGTTATCCAGATAGAAAAAATACCCAAATTCGGCATACCTGCTTAATTGGTTCTCCAAACAGTTCAGACCCGCCTCAAAGGGTTTTTCCGATCCCTCTTGTCTGTGCGGATCTTCCGCCGCGTTGAGCAAAACGATGCGTTCGATCGGGAAATTCAGCTTTTCATAGGTCTTGCGATAGAACCACGAACTGAGAATAACGATGATCCCCAAAACAAACAAGATCGTCAAACCGGATAAGGCCCTTATTCTCAAGGGGGTCTCCGCCGGTTAAATATCGAGATTGGTGACTTGTAACGCGTGATGCTGGATATAACGCCGTCGGTCCTCCACATCCGAACCCATCAAGGTTATTAAGATGGAATTGGCCACCTCGGCATCTTCCAAGGACACACGCGCCATCCTCCGTTTTTTCGGGTCCATCGTCGTTTTCCACAACTGTTCGGGGTTCATCTCCCCCAATCCTTTATACCGTTGAACGGAGAGATTCTTCTTTCCCTCTTCCTTCAAGCGCCCCGTTATTTCCTTCATCTCATCTTCGGAATAGACGTAATATTCATCCTTTCCGTGCGCGACTCGGAAAAGCGGGGATAGCGCGATATAGACCATCCCGGCATTGATCAGCGGCCGGAAATGCCGAAAGAAAAGGGTTAACAGCAACGTTCGTATATGCGCGCCGTCAACGTCCGCATCGGTCATGATAAACACTTTGCCGTACCGGCTGCGCTCGATGTCGAACGTATCGTCGATGCCGGTTCCGATTGCTGTAATAATATCACTTATTGTTTCATTTTTCAATAACTTTTCTAACGAAGCTTTTTCAACATTCAGAATCTTCCCGCGAAGCGGCAGAATAGCTTGAAACTCGCGATCGCGGGCTTGTTTTGCGGAACCTCCCGCCGAGTCTCCTTCGACGATGAAGATCTCGGAATGTTGACGTTCTTTGGTCGAACAATCCGCCAGTTTCCCTGGAAGGGTCGAATACTCCAACGCGTTTTTTCGTTTGACCATCTCCCGCGCTTTTTTTGCGGCTAAACGGGCTTTGGCCGCTTGTATGATGCGATCTAAGATAACGCGCGCCACATCGCTGTGGATGTCGAAGTACTCGGAAAGGCGTTCCCGCACCACAAAAGCGACCGCTTCTTGCGCCTCTTCATTACCAAGTTTGGCTTTGGTTTGACCTTCAAACTGCGGTTCCGGAACCCTTAAGCTCAGAATCGAAACCAACCCTTCTCGAACGTCTCCGCCTTGGATGACCAGCTCTTCTTCGTCCGCTTTTTTCTCGCTTTTTTTATTTTTCGACTGTTTTCCGTTGCTGAGCATCGAAAACTTTTTAATATAGTCGTTGATCAATCGGGTCAGGGCGGTACGAAAACCGGTGACGTGCGTTCCCCCTTCGATGGTGTTGACATCGTTCACATAGGTGCGCATGACCTCTTCGTCTCCCATAATATATTGGATTGCGACTTCGACATCGATCTCATTGTACTTTCCGGAGAGATAGATCGGTTTCGGATGGAGGTTTTTATACCCTTTTGAGAGATAGGTGCAGAACTCGTTTAGTCCGCCTTCAAAACAATACTTTATCTCTTCGTTCTCACGCATGTCTTTTAATTTCAACGTAAGCCCGGGATTCAGAAACGCGAGTTCCATAAAGCGATTGTTTAGAATTTCAAATTCGAATTGGGTGGTCGTAAAAACGGTCGGATCGGGTTTGAATCGTACGATTGTCCCATGCCCCTCCGATTCTCCGATCTCTTCTACATCATGAACGGGAATCCCACGGGTATAGCGCTGTGTATACAGCTTTCCTTCCTGGATCACCCACACCTGCAGCCACTCTGACAACGCGTTGACGACGGAGACGCCGACGCCGTGCAAACCGCTGCTGAATTTGTAACTGTCCTTGTTGAACTTTCCGCCGGCGTGCAGGACGGTCATCACGAGTTCCAGGGTACTCCGTTTTTCTTCCTCATGGATTTCGACGGGGATCCCTCTCCCGTCGTCCTTGACCTCTACGCTTCCATCTTCGAAAAGCGTGATTTCTATGTTTTTACAGACGCCCGCGATCGCCTCATCGATACTGTTATCAACCACTTCCGTGACCAAATGGTGCAAACCGGCTTTGCCGGTAGATCCGATATACATTCCCGGTCTTTTCCGTACGGGTTCGAGCCCTTTCAAGACCTGGATATTCTTAGCTCCGTAATCCTTTGACAATCCTGTCACTCCTTATAGACGATCTTAATCGAACGGATATCTCGGACGTCCTGCAGTTGCTCCTTCATCTTCGCGAGGATGTCTTTCGTGTAAAACTTCAACTCAGAAGCCCAGATACTCTCGGAACACCAGACCGTCAGAACCCCCCGATTGAGAGAAACCGGTTTCGTTTTTTCAGCCAACAACGAGCCGACGACCGATTCCCACCGGCTGAAAATGGTTCTTACCTTAATCTCCGAAAAAATCCCCTTTTTCTTTGATAGTTCGTCGATGATCCCGCCGATCGTCTTCATATCTGCTATTTTACCATATTTTGGTTCATTTTTCGCCGTAAAATCCCGAGAAATCGCGGAATCGGGGCCAACCTTAACGAGGCGATTCCATATGAAGAACGTTAATTTTAAAAAAATAACCGTTAAGTTTCGCGTTTATTATGCAGAGCAAAAACCCGAAGGTATGAAGAACAGATTTCACCTTATAGATTCGCCATAAACAGAAAAAAAGGCGGAGATCCGCCTTTTTTGGACGATCGCGTTTTTTCAAGTTATCCGTTTTCTGTTCGCCACAGCTCCTCTATCAAGAGCTTCGTCATCTCCAATCCGATCCCGTAGGTTTTTAACCGTCGGATCGTCTCTCTCAAAACCGGCATGGCTTCATCGTTCACATCCTGCGTTTTGCGGATGAAATAACCGATCCCCTGTTCCGATTGTACGATCTCTTCCTGGGCCATTTTATCTAAGGATTTTAGTACCGTGTTAATATTGACTTCGAATATGGTCGCCAATTCGCGTACCGGTGGCAAACGGCTTGATTCCTTCAGATACCCCATCAGGATTTCTTTCTTGATCATATGGATAATCTGGACATAAGCCGGAACGCCGCTGTGCTTCTCTACTGGCTGGAGCATCGAATCCCCTCCTGTGATCACCTGGAGAAAGGCAAGAAGTGCTTTTTGCCCTGGAGATACCCCAGGATAATTTCCTGGAACGTTGGATAACGCCCGACCTCTTGTTCCGTGCGAATCAGGGTTTCATTCTTGACTAAACCGATCACTTCCCCGTAACTGACTTTTTCCTCCTGGTTGACGATCCGGTGTTTCTCTTTTGCGTCATCGAGATGATCGGTATAAAGAATATCGCCTTCCTTCAAAATCGCGAAGGAGGAAGTGATCTCTTCGAGTTCGAAGATCTCGTGCGAGGAGATAATGATTGCCTTTCCTTCTCTCTCGACAAAAGTATGCAGGATATTCAGAACTTCTTGCCGAACCAACGGGTCGAGGTTTTGGGTCGGTTCGTCCAGGATGAGAAGATCCGCGCCACTGGATAATGCCAATGCGAGATTCAACAAGGTTTTCCAACCCATGGAATAAGTATCCGCGCGCGCCTGGAGTTCAAAGTTGTAATGGGTGAAAAAACTTCCGAAGACCTTCTCATCCCAAGAAGGATACAATGCCTTCCACAACTTGACGTGATCCTCACCTGTGAAGCGGCTGAAAGAGAAACGATTTTCCGTCACGACAGCGATCTTCTCTTTAAGTTTGCTTGAGACCTTTTGCCCGTTCAGCAGGATCGTGCCGCCGTCCCAGACGATATCGCCGTAGAGGCACCGCAAAGTAGTTGTCTTGCCCGCCCCGTTCGGACCGATAAGCGAAAAGATCTCCCCTTCTTTGATCTCGAAAGAGATACCGTTTAGAACGGTTTTTGCGCCGAAGGCGTGCCGCAGCTCTTTGATTTGTACGTTCATTTATAGGCCCCCTTTTTCTCGAATAGGTAGGCGGATCCGAAAAGTAGAATCGCCGCCGGGATGATCGCGAGTAGGAAAGATTTTTGATGAACCGGGCTGATCAGGGAATAGGGATTACCCGAAGAAAATCCGATTCCCCCCAGCACTAAGTCGATAATGAATACGAGCAACGGAATCGCGAAGTGGTCGAGTCCAAAGGTGACCGCCAGAATCGAGACTCCGTAATAGGCGGTGACGAAGAGGAGCGAACCGATCAAGTGTATCCCGAAAGAGGCCCAACCCATATCGAAAACGCCCGCTCCAAGAGCCGTACCAATTAACTGGGTCACGACGGCGATAGCGACGAGAAAGAGGTAAGAAAGCCAGAACAGGTTTCTCGGCATATATGGCAGCGCCGTCAATGAGGAGTAGCGTTTATGTTGCACATCCCACCCCAACATATGGGTGCAGAGAAAGAACAAAAAGAACATGCGGAACGGGTAAAAGGGGACCAGTAGGAACAGTGACAGAATCGCCAATCTTCCAGCCTTTTCCTTCATTTCTTTCATAAAGAACGCTTCTATTTTCGACAACATCGTCCAGACCTCCTATTAATATTCTCTCACTTGCAGATTGACCATCTGCGAAGCGTTATTCACTTCTAATTTTCCGGTACTATCCTTGCGCTTCAGAAACGTTACGGATCCAAAGGTACCGATTATCCGAGCTTTGCGGGATCCTTCCCAATTGTCCAAGTACTTAATCTCGCCGTTCAGGAGTTGGCCGATGAGCTCGAGGTCCTCCAAGCCCCGAACGGTAACGAAGATCGACGCGGCGTTCGATTGCATCTTCGCTTCTTTCGCCGCAAAAGACCCGCTCCAGTTCAACGCATTCGTTGTCACGTCTATCGTATCGCAAATTAGTGAACCGTTCAGCGACAAGAAGTTCGTTCGGATTTCGAGCCTTTTAACGGAAAAGACCGCGTTTCGTGTGGAGATTTCGCTGAAGTTGACGTCCAAAGAGAGCCGATTCATCGGCGTTTTGCAGCCAATCACGATCTCCGCGACCGAATCTTTTGGAAAAGCATCCGCTTCGAGCAAGATGGAAGACTGGGTGTATTTGGCTTTCAGAAGGTTGGGATAGACGATCTTATCGGAATTCTCGTCGAAAGAAATCTTCACCCCCGGAACCCGGACAATAACCTCCGGCGCGCTTTCGATAAGGGTATCGGCTGTGATGAGTTTGGAGTAATCCGACGACTGTACGTCGGAGTCGTATCGATCCGATTCATCGTAGGCGAAATGCCGGAAAAGGTCGAAACCGGATCCCCAAACCGGAAAAGGCAAGAATCGCAATGAGAAATTGCCGACTCCGATGACCAGCGCCGCGATCACCAGAAAAACAATGAGTAAGGCTGAAAGCTTTTTAAAGTTGAGCGCAAAGAGCACGCCCGCTACAAGCGCCAAAACGATGCGGATCGGGACAACGGGAATAAAGATCGCCGCGACCGCGATGCCGCATACCCACAGCAAACGGAACAAAATCGGTTGGTTCTTCATGGTATCCCTCCATCAGTAACATAGTGTTCTATTTTATTATAACACTAATAAACTGAATTGTCAAGGGTGGTGTTTTTCGATCGGAGGTATCGCGCGGAAACCAGATTAAACGATGATTATTGAAAGAAGCGCGTGGCAAAAGAACCGAAGAAAAGAGGAGATCGTCAAGAACGAGAGGATTCGGGGGGGAAGACGAAAACACTCTCGCCGATCGACGAGATCGATATCGGGGGCTTAACAACGTTTTCAAAAAGAGGGGTTTTTGGGTTACAGAGGGAGAATTGTCATTTGTACCGCTCCCGAGGGGCAAATCTCACGGCATCGTTCGCAGCCAGAACATGCGTCGGGGTCTGTGAGAAACGGAAAAAATGTCTTCGGCTCCTCTGGGTTCATCGCTTCCATACCAATACAAGAAGCCGGACAATCGTAGTGGCATGCGGCGCATCCCACACAGAGCGAGAGAACAAACCTGGGTTTCTTCCACTCTTCTTTTGGAAGATGTCTACGTTGGTTTCCATCCCCGTCGATGATGGCGTCAGAGGGGCAGACTTTCGAACACAGCCCGCAATCGATGCACTTGGACGGGTCCACGAGGTGGCGTTCTTTTCGGAACCCGGAGATCGCTTTCTCCGGGCATTTTTTGGCGCACAAGGTACAACCCACGCAACGATCGGTAATATAAAAACTCATGTCCCAGCCTCCTGACCGATATCTAAAAACTCTTCCAAACCGAGTTGTTTTAGGCTTTCGGATGTTGGAACACCTTCTTCGTCCCATCCGATTTCGGTCCAATACGCTCGGATCATCTCATTGAGCCTGAGCGTCTTTCCCTTGTTGGGACCGTAACGGAGCGGCGGTTGACCGGAAGCCCGATCCGACTGCCGATTTTGTGTCGCTCGAAGGCCTTGCCGAAGGTTGAAAATCTGCCTCAACGTTTGGATGCGGCGACCGATAATCATGTACTCTTCCGGGGTGTATCCCAATCCGGCGGCCGCTTCCAGAAGCGCAAAAGTATCGAGGTGGTCGATACCGAGCAAGGCTCCGAACAGGCAGAGTCCCGAGGCGTCGATCACCATCTTGTAAGCGCTGCAGGCGACGAGACAACGCGCGTTCTCCGCACTGGGTTTAAAGGAGTCTGATTTCGGGGTTCTTTTCCCCAAAACGGGTAAAGAGGGAATCCTTTTCCACAGACAAAAAGAAACGTAATACTGGAAGGAACCCACGGTGTGTCTTCCCGGCGTTGGTTCCACGCTGTAATGGACCGCGTAGCCGGGGTCTCGGCGTCCGTCGTGAGCGGGTAATTCCTGCCCTCCCGCGTGGATGGCGGCGTCTTCGCTAGCCAACCCGAGATTCCGAACAGCGGCCCGTACACCGTCGGCTAACAGGTTTCCGATTCCTTCACGGCGGATGATTTTATCACAGAGGGTTTCGATCGCTTCCGCGTCTCCCCATCGGAGTTCCAGACCCTCAAACCGGTCTTTGGACACCAATCCTGTTTGATAGCATTCGATCGCAAATGCGATCGTCCCGGCGACCGAGATCGTATCCAATCCGGCCCGATTAAGCTTATCATTTATAGAAAAAATCGAGTCGACGTCGCTGTTGAGCAGAAGAGGGCCGAAGCTGTTGATGGTTTCGTATTCGGGTTTATGTGTGTGCAGCTTCTGGGGATTCGTCCCGCTGTCTTTCGTGATCTCGCAGATTCCGCCGCATCCGATCGGACAGGCATAGCAATGGTATTTTTTTACCTCGCGGGATTCGATGGCAGCCGGTGACAGCGCGCGATACGTATCCGGAGCGATCTCTTTTGGGCTTCCCGCCCAATTTTTAATCGGGGCGTCCCCGTTCCGAAGGCTCATATTCGTCATCGCCGCCGTGCCCCATCGCTTCATCACCGAAGCCGTCAGCATTCCGTTAATCGGTTGATGGTTCTTGATAAAGGGTTCGATAGCCCCCATCCAGGTGAGGACTCTGTCAGGCAAAAAGAAGACTTTTTGTTTCTTGATTTGCTCTGAAAGGCGGAGGGTTTGTTCTTTAAGGCGATCGGGGTACTTGGGTCGGATGGGCTTAGACCCGCCCACGACAATCGCTTTCAGCTTCTTTGAGCCCATGACTGCCCCAACGCCTGATCGCGCGGCGATCCTGCCTTTATCGTGGCAGATCCCCGATATCAGGGACAGGCTCTCTCCGCCCGTTCCGATGCACGCGACGGCTGGCTTTCTGCCGCCGGAATAAGAGGCGATCAACCGTTCTTCGGCCTCGATGGCGTCCAACCCCCATAAATGATCGGCGTCTTCTATCGAAGCGGCGCCATTCTTAACATATACGTACACGGGTTGTTTCGCTTTTCCTTTTACAAAGATCGCATCGTAACCGCATCGTTTCAGGGCAGGCGCGAAGTAGCCTCCGCAATTGGCGTCTCCCCAGCCGCCGGTCAGGGGAGATTTGCACACGGCCAACCATCTTCCGGCGAAGAGGGCCCCGGTGCCTGTCAGCAAACC
>ENA-UPTA01000461-UPTA01000461.1-activated-sludge-metagenome-genome-assembly--contig:-NODE-461-length-47118-cov-7.218431_pt1 | contig 47118 bp, 33 predicted proteins | sample MGYA00238184_ERZ773361 | MGnify/ENA primary metagenome ERZ773361 (study PRJEB29100, sample SAMN05720205) | activated sludge metagenome | isolation source: anaerobic digester from wastewater... | reverse complement strand
TTCTCCCAAACTCTTTCTTATCTTCGTGAAAAATTAAACACATGAGCGACGACAATAAAATTATTTTCTCGATGGTAAGTGTCAGCAAGACATTCCCGCCATCGAAACAGGTATTGAAAGATATTTACCTCTCATTTTTCTACGGGGCTAAAATCGGGGTAATTGGTTTAAACGGATCAGGGAAGTCTTCGCTGCTTAAAATTATTGCGGGTGAGGACAAATCGTTCATAGGCGAAGTGGCCTTTTCGCCCGGATATACGGTAGGTTATCTGCCTCAGGAACCGGTACTCGACAATAATAAAACGGTAAAGGAAATTGTGATGGAAGGCGTTCAGGAACTTGCCGATATTCTGAAGGAATACGAAGAGGTGAACCTGCGTTTTTCGGAGCCTCTCGACGATGATGAAATGAATAGACTCATTGTGCGTCAGGGAGAGCTCACCGAATTGATTGACCAGCAGGATGGATGGGAACTCGACTCCAAACTCGAAAGGGCGATGGATGCCCTGCGCTGTCCGGAACCCGATGCCCCTGTAAAAAATTTGTCGGGAGGAGAAAGGCGACGGGTGGCATTGTGCAGATTGTTGCTGAAACAACCCGATGTGCTGCTCCTTGATGAACCCACCAATCACCTAGATGCCGAATCGGTGGAATGGCTCGAAATGCATTTGCAACAATACAAGGGAACGGTGATTGCCGTTACCCACGACCGCTATTTTCTAGATAATGTAGCAGGGTGGATTCTGGAACTCGACCGTGGAGAAGGCATTCCTTGGAAAGGGAACTATTCGTCGTGGCTCGAACAAAAATCGAATCGCCTGGCTCAGGAAGAAAAATCGGAAAGCAAGCGCCGCAAAACACTCGAACGCGAACTCGAATGGGTGCGCATGGCCCCAAAAGCCCGCCATGCCAAAGCTAAATCGAGGCTTAATGCGTATGAGAAATTGCTCAATTCCGATGTGAAAGACAAGGAAGAAAAACTCGAAATATATATTCCGAACGGCCCCAGACTGGGTAATAAGGTAATCGATGCCAGCGCAGTGAGCAAAGCTTATGGCGACCGTTTGTTGTTCGAAAATCTCAATTTTTCGCTGCCACCCAATGGTATTGTGGGTGTGATTGGCCCCAACGGCGCCGGTAAAACCACGCTGTTCAGGCTAATTATGAAGCAGGTAACACCCGATAAAGGCAGCTTCGATATTGGCGATACGGTAAGTCTGGCCTATGTCGATCAGCAACACAGCGAAGTTGACCCGGAGAAAAGTGTTTTTGAGGTTATTTCGGGTGGGACGGAAGAGATTATGTTGGGGGGCAAAATGATGAATGCCAGGGCATATATTTCACGGTTTAATTTCAGCGGGACAGACCAGAGCAAGAAAACCGGGGTGTTGTCGGGTGGTGAACGTAACCGCCTGCACCTGGCCATGACTCTGAAATCAGAAGCAAACGTACTGCTACTCGACGAACCCACCAACGATATTGATATAAACACGCTGAGGGCTTTGGAAGAAGGGCTGGAGGCTTTTGCCGGATGCGCGGTGGTGATTTCGCATGACCGCTGGTTTCTCGACCGCATCTGTACCCACATTCTGGCTTTTGAAGGCGATTCGCAGGTGAGCTTTTTCGAGGGCAACTACAGCGAATATGAGGAAAACCGCCGCAAACGTCTCGGCAACGATACCCCAAAACGTATCAAATACCGTAAACTGATGAAGGAGTAGCAGCCCTTCTTTGCGAATATGAGGCACGAATATGAGGCAATCTGCATTTTTAACGGGTGGTTGAATCACACGCCTTCAGCCTGGTAGATCGCTTCGCTATGCTCGCGATGACGTTTGGCTGTGTTCGCGATGATGTGTCAATTGAAATAAAATTGCTCTGAAATATATACTTTCAGAAAAGATTTTAAATACACGTCAATTTCTACAATGTCCCTGCTTCATAGCGTTTCACCAGCATTTCGATTTCCTTGTCGCTGACTTCAGGATCATAGTGCATTTTTAGATTATTTTTAAATAAAAGGGCTATATTTTGCCAGAAGAATGCAGTGATTGAACCCCGAAGCTCTTTGATGAGTTCGTATGAAGTGTTACCCGTTTCGCGATCGACCAGTTTTACCAGCATCATACTCTGGCTGAGGGTGAGCTTCATCAGTGTCTTCTTGTATTTTTGCTTTAATTCGTTGTCTTTTTTATCCATATATTTCCGCTGACTGCGTGGATTCATAGCTTTCATTTCTTCTTCAATCTGCACGAATTCATCTTTTATTTGGAGTGCAATCGGGTAAACCACTAAAAAATTACGTGCCATTTTGTTGTAGCGCTTTTGGCGGTTATACTGGTCTTTCGGAAATACGCATACTTCTTGCAATAAAAATGAAGGCATACCTGCACTTTGAGCAATGCTGTCGATGTTGATTAACCTGCCTATATATTGTGGCATCTGTGCACTGGCTTCACACAACGAAAAGAACAGTATTGCCTGAAACACAATGATAAATTTAATAATTTTCATCACGAGAATTTATAATTTTGCAGGAATTCAAATTTAATACCAAATTTTTATTTTTGTAACACAAAAATATTACCACTGGATTATTTTAATTCTGCTCGGATTTATCTGGGGCGCTTCCTTCATTCTCATGAAAAAGGGGCTAAATGTTTTTACACCTGTTCAGGTGGCAGCTATACGGATGTCGTTGGCTTCATTGGTAACGCTGCCATTTGGGTTACGATTACTAAATAAGATAAACCGCAGCAACATTGTTCCTTTTATGGTAGTGGCATTTATTGGGAACCTGATTCCTGCTTTTTTATTTTCGTTTGCACAAACTCGGGTTAATAGTAGCCTGGCAGGAATGCTTAATGCGACCACGCCTTTTTTTGCCCTCATTTTTGCGTTAATGTTTTTCAGGCATAAAGCCTACTGGAAGCAAATTGTCGGTATTGCCATTGGTTTGGCCGGAGCATTTGGTCTGGTGATGAGAAACGGTTTTTCGGACATGACTTTTAATGCCTATGCACTGCTTATTGTTGTTGCTACCTGTATGTATGGCTACAATGTAAATCAGGTAAAGAAATTCCTCAGCGGTTTCACCGGATTTGAGATCACTTCGCTGGCGTATTTGTTTGTGTTTCCACCCAGCATTGCAGCCTTGATATTTTCGGACCCGACGGAAACGGTGGCAAATCCGCATTTTACGATGAGCTTGATTTACCTTGTAATTCTATCAATAGCAGGGTCGGTGATAGCTGTAATTTTTATGAACATGCTCATACAGAAAGCCGGAGCATTGTTTGCCTCTTCGGTAACGTATGTTATCCCCGTTTTTGCAATCTTTTGGGGCATTGCCGACGGCGAAAGTATTACAGGTGTTCAAATATTTTCTATCTTCACAGTTTTAGCCGGAGTTTATCTGGTAAATAAAAGCGAATGAAATGAAACTGAAATGGTACTATAAATTGATGCTTAGCCTGATATCGGCATTGCTTTTCTGCTGCGGCTGGTCGCAATGGGGTCTGGGTCCTTTGGTATGGATAGCCTTTGTTCCCCTGCTCATTATCGAAGAGCACGATTACATCAACAGGCAGCGATTTCGCACAGTGAACAGTTTCTTGTGGTCGTTTCTATCTTTTCTGATATGGAACGCAATAACTACCTACTGGATATACTACTCAACCGTGTTTGGTGCCATAGCGGCAATCTTTTTTCTTTCGCTGTTTATGGCATGTGTTTTCTGGAGTGTGGCAATAATAAAACGGAAAATGGGACCCCGCATTGGTTTGCTTGCATTTGTATCGTTCTGGCTATCGTTTGAATACCTTTTCATGAACAGTCAGATATCATGGCCGTGGCTGACTTTGGGCAACGCTTTTGCAAATAATATTACGCTTATTCAGTGGTACGAATTTACCGGTCATCTGGGAGGTTCCTTATGGGTATTGCTGCTGAATGTTCTGATTTTTCTTTTTGTTCGTGATATGTTTTTACTGAAAAAGAAACCGGTTAACCGTAAAAATCTGATATCACTGATATTACTCATCCTTGTCCCGATAGGATATTCTGTGGTGCGTTACTACACCTACTCCGAAAAACCTGATCCGGTGGATATTGTTGTTATTCAACCCAATATCGATCCGTATAACGAAAAGTTTGAGACACCTTCTATGGACCAGCTCAGCGACATGCTTACCCTTGCCGACCAGAAAATGGACAGCACCGTGGATGTGATAGTCGGTCCCGAAACGGCAATTCCCGATGGAATGTGGGAGAGCGAAATGGATGACGAAAGAACCATTCGCTACCTGAAAGCTTATCTGCAGCACTACCCAAAGGCAGTATTTATAATGGGTGCCGATACGCGCGATTATTATCCCGATGGGGTGGGGAAATCGGAAACAGCCATTGCTATGGGTAAAACCGGAAATTATTACGACCTCTACAACACTGCGCTGCTGATAGATACTTCCCCGGCTATACAAGCATATCATAAAAGCAAGTTGGTGCCCGGGGTCGAAATGATGCCATACCCCAAACTTCTCGGATTCCTCGGTGATTTTGCAATTGACCTTGGTGGCATGTCGGGAAGCCATGGTGTTCAGGCAGAAAGGACGCCCATGCAAAAATCAGATGGGTTGAAAATCGGTACCGCGATATGCTATGAATCGGCATATGGAGAATTTTTTGCAGGATTTGTAAAGGAAGGAGCCGGAATTATGTGCGTCATTACCAACGACGGCTGGTGGGGTAACACAGCAGGGCATCGTCAGCATAAAAGCTTTTCGTCGCTGCGTGCTGTAGAAACGCGTCGGTGTATTGCACGTTCCGCCAATACAGGTATCAGTTGTTTCGTAAATCAACGCGGCGATATTCTGCAAGCAACCGAATGGTGGAAGAAGGATGTTATTCGTGCAACAGTAAATGCTAACGATACACTGACTTTTTACACCCGCTATGGTGATTTTCTCGCGCGCATGTCGCTGGTAATTTCAGGTATTCTGATAGTTGTGTTCTTTATGCTGGGACTGATGAACCTGAGCAAGCGCAGCAGCCGTAACCCAAAATAGACCTTGGGCGAAACATTCTCTTTTAAGGGCAGTATTTAGCAACATTACTTTTACAAAAAATCACTATCTTTGCAGCCGGAAAAACGAATGAAATATATCGGAAATGCAAAAGAAGCTTATTCTTGTTTCGAATGATGACGGTATCAATGCAAAAGGTCTGAAGCACCTCATTGAAATGGTCCGCCCTTATGGAGAGCTTCTTGTGGTTGCACCCGAGAATCATCAGTCGGGCATGTCGCATTCCATCAGCATTTTAAAACCACTCCGGGCAAACCTTGTTCATAAAGAAGAGGGCATGATGTTCTACTCGGTACCCGGAACGCCTGTCGATTGTGTGAAGATGGCACTTAACCGCTTGGCTCCCCGTAAGCCTGACCTTATGGTATCGGGAATCAACCATGGATCGAATTCAGCCGTCAGTGTAATCTATTCCGGAACCATTGGCGCAGCCATCGAGGCTTCGTTGTACGATATTCCCTCTATTGGTTTTTCGGTTCTCAATCACGCCCCCGATGCAAATTTTAGTATTGTTCAGAAAAATGGGGGTAAAGTGATTGATGCAGTGCTGGCGAATGGATTGCCTAAAAACGTAGCCTTTAATGTTAATTTTCCGAATATTGATCCGGACGACTTCAGAGGGTTTAAAATCTGCAGGCAGGCTAAGGGCGTATGGCGCGAAGAATTTGTGGAACACACCGATCCTTATGGGATGAAATATTACTGGCTCTCCGGAAACTTCGAGAACTTTGAGCACTGTGCTGAAGATACTGATGAGTGGGCTCTGAAAAACAACTATGCCTCGGTTGTGCCGGTACATGCCGACCTCACTTCGCACAAAACCATTGATATTATCAGGAACTGGAAATTATAAATCATATGATAAGCGACAAACTACAAAAACTGAATAAGCCTGTAATAGGACTTGGACTTGGACTGGTATTCCCTTTGATAACTTTTTTAATAATGTTTGCTGTGAATGTAATACCTTCGTTTTCAGCTTACATTCAGCACCTGAAGAATACCCATGCTTTATTGCCGGTTATGAGCCTTTGCGTTTTACCCAACCTGATACTTTTTTTTATATTTAAAAAACTCAATTACTGGTACGCAATTAAGGGTGTTGTGATATCGGTCTTCCTCTACACGGTGGCTGTGGTTGTACTTAAGTTTGCTTAAATGAAGTACTTTATCATTGCAGGGGAGGCGTCGGGCGATTTGCATGCTTCCAATATGATGAAAGGCATCCGGCAATATGATGCCGAAGCTCAGTTTACGGGTTGGGGAGGCGACCTAATGCAGGCAGGCGGACTTCATCTGTTAAAACATATCAGGGAACTTGCTTTTATGGGTTTTACCGAAGTTGTTGCAAACCTGAGAACAATTCTACGAAATTTCGACCTTGTTAAATTGCAGATAATTGAATATCAACCCGATGCACTGTTGCTCGTCGATTACCCGGGTTTTAATATGCGCATGGCCAAATGGGCAAAAATGCAGGGCATTAAAGTGTACTACTATATTTCACCCAATGTGTGGGCGTGGAAATCGAACAGGGTGTTCCATTTTAAAAAGTATTGCGAAAAACTATTTGTAATACTTCCGTTTGAACAGGAGTTTTACAGCCGCTACAATATTGACGTTGTTTACGAAGGCCATCCCTTGATTGATGCTGTTGAGAGTCACAGGAAAATCACTTTTAATGAATTCTGTGCAGAAAATTCACTTGATGGCAGGCCTGTTATTGCATTATTGGCCGGTAGTCGTAAACAGGAAATTTCACGGATGTTGCCCATTATGCTTTCGGTAGTAGATGATTTTCCTCAGTATCAGTTTGTTGTTGCGGGTTCCCCGGGTATTGATAAGGACTATTATTCGCAATACTTGAGGCAAGCAGGCGCTGTATTGGTTATGAATAAAACCTACGATGTGCTGTCGCATGCCGAAATTGGACTGATCAAATCGGGTACAGCCACTCTTGAAGCTGCTTTGCTCGATGTGCCACAGGCAGTATGTTATAAAGCCGGTTTAATTTCTGTGCTTATTGCAGCCATGGTGAAAAAAGTGAAATATATATCGCTTGTAAACCTGATCATGAATAAAGCTTGTGTTACTGAATTACTACAGTTTCGGTTGAACAGAAACAATCTGAAAAAAGAGATTGATTCCCTGCTTCCTGATACAGCCAGGCGTAAGCAGATGCTTAACGACTATGCAGACTTGCGTAATCGACTGGGAGATCCCGGTTCAACTGTACGTGTTGGAGCGCAAATTGTTAAACTGATGAGTGATGGCTCGCATTAGCATTTTACTTGTAATCCTTATGTCAGGGCATTTTATGATGGCTCAGAATCTTAATGTTGCCATATTTTACAACGACAGACCCAATAAGGTGATTTTTAAAAGCATTTCAGGGTGCTACGCGCTGGCCGAAAACGATTCTACTGTTGTTGCCCTGACTCCAGGGCAGGATGTTTTTATAAGCCTGTTTTCCGGTAATATTATGGTACAGGCAAACGACAGCAGCCATATTTTCTACGGTAATATTTCAATAAAAACCGAAACTCAGGGTTGCTTCTCAGTAACGCTTGTGCCTGCAGTAGGAAGTGCACGGATATATGATGGCAATCTGTATGTTCGCAAAAATAATCAGAATCTGTTACTGGTAAATAATGTCCCCCTCGAAAACTATGTTGCCGCAGTTACCGAAGCTGAAGGAGGCTACAAAAAACCATTTGAATTCTATAAAGCACAAGCGGTTATTTCACGCACATTTGCTTTAAAAAATATCGGCAAGCATCAGGCTGAGGGTTTTGAACTGTGCGATGGCACTCACTGTCAGGCTTATAAAAGCAAATCGGAAAGCCCTGATATTTTACGCGCTGTGCAAGCCACATCAGGACTCGTAATTGTTGATGAAAACTATGCTCTAATTATGGCAGCATACCATTCCAATAGCGGAGGCATTACTATGAATTCGGAGGATGTGTGGATAAGTTCCCTGAGTTATTTGAAACCCGTTGAAGATAAATACTACGTTTATGGTCGGAATGCTGTTTGGCAGCAGACAATCACGGCAGATCAATGGAAGTCGTTTCTTAAGACCAAAGGCGTTGATGCTTCAATCCCGGTTGATTCTTCAATTATCAGCTCAGGTACGCGTATTGCCAGAGTCACAATTGGAGGGGTTTCAATCCCTATGACAGAAATACGTCATTATTTCAGATTCCCTTCTGCTTTTTTTAGTATGAGTATGAATGATGCAGCGATAACTGTTTCTGGCAGAGGATACGGTCATGGAGTAGGATTGTCGCAGGAATCTGCTGTTAGAATGGCTGAAGAAGGGTTCGCATATAACGAAATATTGAATTTTTTTTATAAAAATATTTATATCGTAAATATGCAAACATTGTCGGTTTTTAAAGTGTTGCAAAATCATTAAGCCTGTGATAAAAAAAATTGTTAAAATATTTTGAATTTGAAAAAAACTATTTATTTTTGACTGACCGTTTAATCAAAAATAATTTTGTAAAAATTAATATATCAGAATTATTGTAAAATGCAGTAATATCAATAAAACCAACAGTATTTAATTTATTATAAAGAACTATGAAATACGTTTTTAATGGGCTTACTCAGGAAGAGGTGCTGCGCAGTAGAAAAGAAAATGGCAGCAACGAAATAGCGAAACCCGAAGGCGAAGGATTATGGCTTAAAATGCTTGGGAACTTCAAAGACCCTATTATAATTATTTTACTCGCAGCATTGGTAGTAATAGTTGTTCTTTCATTTTTCGGTTTGACTGAATGGTTCGAAGCCGTAGGAATAGCCATTGCTGTACTACTGTCGGTATTCGTTTCCACCTTTTCAGAGTACAAGAACGAAAACTCTTTTCAGAAGTTGCAGGAGGAAGCTTCGTTGATATACAATAACGTATTTCGTGATGGGCGCATTCAGAGTATCCCTATTAATGAGGTTGTAAAGGGTGATTATGTGTTGCTGCAAAGCGGCGATAAAGTTCCTGCTGATGGAAGGCTTGTCAACGGGGAATTGCATGTGAATCAGGCATCGTTAACCGGTGAGGCTGTTGCAATTTTAAAAACTCCGGCTGAGGCCGATTATGAGCCTGAAGCTTCCGACCTCGAAGATCGCCATTTTGTTTTTCGTGGTTCTGTGGTGGAAGAAGGTGAAGCAGTTATTCTTGTAGAAGCAGTAGGAGCTGCAAGCTTTTATGGACAACTTACAGTGGAGTTATCACTGAGCGATGATCGCCTTTCACCGCTGCAAATGAAACTGAAAAACCTTGCAAAACTCATCAGCAAATTCGGTTACATTGGAGCCGGTTTGATATTTGTGGCTTTTGTTTTCAACAAAATATTTATTCTTCACAATTTTGATATGGGTTTGATAACTGCGTATTTTGAGCACTGGGACGTGGTTGTTAACGACATTATACATGCCATGGTGCTGGCTATAATAATTATTGTGGCTGCAGTTCCTGAGGGTTTGCCAATGATGATTGCCATTGTGTTGTCGCTGAATATGCGCAAAATGCTGTCGGAGAAAGTTTTGGTACGAAAACTGTTGGGTATCGAAACCGCAGGCAGTATTAATATTTTGTTTTCCGATAAAACGGGTACCATCACAAAGGGAAGGCTCGACCCAATATTCATGATTGATGGTAAGGGCGAAACTTTCAATAATTATTCCGATATCCCTACTGCTCTTCGTAACATGGTTCGGATTTCTCTGGTCGATAATTCCTATTGCGTACTCGATGGTTATGGAGAACCTGTAGGTGGCAATGCTTCGGAACATGCTCTTATCCGTTTTGTCAGCCGCGAAGACAGGTTGAATGAACATCCTTCGACTCAGGCATTGGCAAATATACGGTTTAACAGTGCAAAGAAATTCTCAGCTACTCTGGTAAAAGGCGATGCCGCACTCAAAGATATTTTTCTATCCGACAAAGTTACTTTTGTTAAAGGTGCGGTTGAAATTTTAATGGAGAAATGCACAAAAATATTTAATGCTGAAGGACACTTGTGTGATATAGGCTCCAAAAGAAATCTCATTGAAATGTCCGACGAAATGGCAAATCAGGGTATTCGCCTCATTGCACTGGCATGCTCCGACAATCCTATTGAAGAGGAGGGTGATTTGCCGGAAGGGATGGCTCTGCTGGGTATTATCGGTATTAAAGATGAAGTTCGTCCCGAATCGAGGGATGCCATTATTCAGGCAATGAAAGCAGGAATACAGGTAGTGATGATTACCGGTGACCGGAAAGGTACCGCTGCTGCCATTGCTAAAGAAACCGGCTTGCTGGCATCGGATGAAGATGTGGTGCTCACTTCTCAGGATTTGCGTCAGCTCACCGATGAGCAGGTCGAAGAAATCCTGCCTCATCTCAGGGTTGTTGCCCGCGCATTGCCTACCGATAAAAGTCGTCTGGTACGTATTGCCCAAAACCTCGGTAAAGTAGTTGGAATGACAGGTGACGGGGTGAACGATTCAGCTGCCCTGAAACAGGCCGATGTGGGTTTTGCAATGGGCAGCGGCTCAGAAGTAGCCAAAGAATCGGGAGATATTGTTATTCTCGACGACAATTTCTCTTCTATCACAAATGCAATACGCTATGGAAGAACCATTTTTAAATCGATACGTAAGTTTATTGTTTTTCAGCTAACGGTTAATATTGCTGCTGTGCTGACTTCTTTTCTTGGTCCCCTGTTGGGAATTGACTTTCCCTTGACAATTATACAAATACTCTGGATAAATATTATCATGGACACACTTGCTGCTTTGGCACTTGGTGGGGAGCCTGCACTGCAGCGGTTTATGAATGAAAAACCTATCCGTCGCGATGCAAATATTGTTTCTAAAGCTATGTCGTCGGCTATGTTTAGCGGAGGTATTTATATTACTGCTTTTGCTGTTTTTTTCCTATTGTTCCCGCCATTTAAAGACCTCTTTATTAGAAACGGGGCACCCGATACTATGGTTTTCATGACCGCTTTCTTCAATCTGTTTATTTTCCTGATTATGTTCAACAGTTTTAACGCAAGAACCGAGAAAATGAACCTGATGGAGAATATCTTTAAAAACAAGGGCTTTCTGCCGATAATAGGCTTTATATTTGTTATGCAGATAGTTTTTACATATATAGGTGGCGATTTCTTACGCACCCATTCGCTTACCATTCAGGAATGGCTTATTATCCTTCTGTTATCGGTTTCTATCATACCTTTCGATCTGGCACGGAAATTTATTTACGGGCTTACGAAATAACAGCTTAATTGTTTGCAGTGTTTACGGACAACAGCCGGTTAGGAATCTGATTTTTTTAGCGATAGTTGTATTCTCCCCCTGGTTTTATCAATTCCGATTATGGTAACTTGCACATGCTGGTGCAGCGAAACCACCTCGTTTGGGTCTTTAATGAAACGGTTTGCCATATTCGACACGTGAATTAGTCCGTTTTGTTTTATTCCGACATCGACGAAAGCTCCGAAATTGGTAATGTTTGTAACTATTCCGGGGAGTTCCATTCCTTCCTCAAGATCGTCGATGGTTTTGATATGGGAAGCGAATTCCATAATCTTCACTGTCTTCCTCGGGTCAATACCGGGTTTTTCCAGTTCGTTCATGATGTCAGTCAGAGTGGGAATCCCAATATTATCAGTCACATAATTCCCGATTACTATTTTTGTATGAAGCGTTTTGTCGGCAATAAGCTCTCCGATACTGCAATGCAGATCGTATGCCATTTTTTCGACAATAGGATAGCTTTCTGGGTGAACAGCTGTATTGTCCAGCGGATTTGCAGCATTGCGTATTCTAAGAAAACCTGCAGCCTGCTCAAAAGCTTTGGGTCCTAACCGGGCTACCTCTTTCAGCTGGTCGCGGGTCAGAAAAGCCCCGTTCTTTTTACGATATTCCACAATATTACCCGCCAGAGTAGGGCCAAGTCCTGAAATATAAGTCAGCAAGTGTTTACTGGCTGTATTTAGGTTTACGCCCACGCTGTTCACACACGATTCAACTACCCTGTCGAGGCTTTCCTTTAGAAGTTTTTGATCCACATCGTGCTGATACTGTCCAACGCCTATCGATTTTGGGTCGATTTTTACGAGCTCGGCAAGCGGATCCATCAATCTTCTCCCGATTGATACAGCTCCACGCACCGTAACGTCATATTCAGGAAACTCTTCCCGGGCAACAGATGATGCTGAGTACACAGAGGCTCCGTCTTCGCTTACCACATACACTTTCAGGTCCCTGTCAAAGCTCAGCCTTTTTAAAAATTGCTCGGTTTCTCTTCCGGCGGTTCCGTTTCCGACAGCGATAACTTCTATCTTATAGGCATTAACCATCGAAATGATGCGTTTCGACGACAAAGCACGTTCTTCCTGAGGTTTGTGCGGGTAAATGGTTTCGTTATGTAAGAGGTTACCTTGTTCATCGAGGCACACCACCTTACATCCTGTGCGGTAGCCAGGATCAATTGCCAGTACACGCTTTTGACCCAAAGGAGGAGAGAGAAGCAATTGCCGTAGGTTGTTCCTGAAAACATCGATTGCCTGAATGTCGGCCAGCTGCTTGCTTTCTGCGGCAAATTCGTTTTCGATAGATGGTTTTAACAGCCTCTTGTATGAATCTTTCATTGCCATTATTACCAAATTTGCCGATGGAGTATTGTTTTTTACAAAGAGAGAGCCCAGCAGCGAAAATGCTTTTGTTTCATCCGGCGAAATATCAACGTGCAGCAGTCCTTCGCGCTCTGCCCTGCGTATTGCAAGTAAGCGGTGCGATGGGCATTTGGAAAGCTTTTCGCTGTAATCGAAATAATCTTCATATTTTGCAGCCTCCTCTTTTTTTGCCTTTATCAATTGCGAACGTATAACCGCTTCGTTTTTGAAAAGAACCCGAATCCTATCACGTGCAGGTTTGTTTTCATTTACCTGCTCTGCAATTATATCCATGGCTCCCTGCAATGCTTCTTCAATGTCTTTAACATTTTCGCAGAGATATTTTGCAGCCTCTGTTGCAGGGTCTCCCTGAACCTGCTTCATGATATATACAGCGAGTGGTTCCAGCCCTTTTTCGCGTGCAATCATTGCCCTGGTGCGTTTTTTGGGTTTATAAGGAAGATACAGGTCTTCAAGATGGTTGGAATCCCAACAGCTTTCTATCGAGGCTTTCAGTTCCGGATTCAGCTGACCCTGCTTTTCGATAGTTGCAAGAATGGTCGATTTTCGATCCGCAATTTCACATTTCTTATCGTACTCTGTTTTTATAAGTGCAATCTGCTCTTCGTTAAGATTCCCGGTTACTTCTTTCCTATAGCGGGCAATAAATGGAATTGTTGCCCCCTCATCGAGTAGGTGTACCACCGCAGCAACCTGCCTGAAAGACATGCCTGTTTGTTGTGATACAATTGTAATAATGGAGTTGTCCATAGAATAAGTTTTAATGGTGTTATAAGGCTTTCAACCTGTGTGAATGTAAAATCCCGAATACAACAAGAAGAAGTCCGAGAATAATATTGATGCAGGAAATCACCAGTGAATTGAATATAAATGTATCCATATATTTTGTTCCCAGCCTTTTTGCAGGAGCATAGAAATGGGCTCTTCCGCCGGCATTCTCCGGTAAGTCGAATACTGGCGAATATTTACGTAAAATCATACTTTCGGTTACCACCAAACTGTGTCCTTGTTGGGGCGCTGTGAGCATCTTTTCCAGAAACAGATTGTTGTTCTTTCTTCTCAACTCTTTCAAGTCGTAAACTTTGTTTAACTGTTCGAACATGGTTTGCTGTTCTGTATATATTTCATTCATCCGGTGGCTGTAGTATTGCTTAAGAAAGCTAATCTGAGTGTTTACATCTGCTTTAAGCTTCGGGAAATTTGCATTTGCAAACCATTCCGATGCTAAGAGTTTTGCCGCTTTATCCTTGTCGTGGGCTGCTATTTCTTCGAGCTGAGGCAGAAAATAGTTCGTATAATAGGCTGCTTCATGCTGTTGGAAATGAGCACGATACAGAAGTTTTTCGTAGTCGTTGTTAACGAATGCATTCACAGCAATAGCCTCGAAAGCCCAACGCGAAACAGCTACCTCTGCTATTGCCGGAACATATTTATTGTTTTTCAAAAAAGAAGGATAGTTATTAAAATCGATAACTACACCACTTAATATCAACTGAGGTACCACAAGAAGCGGCACACAAAAATATACCTGCGATAACCTGGGAAGTAATGCCGAAAGTATCAGGCCCATAGCTGCACCATTGAAAAAGATCAGCATGAACAAGACAATGTGCAGTGCATAGTTAAGCGGTGCTGCGAACAACAAAAATGTTATCGTGACAAGAATTACCGACAAAGCCAACGACAAGAACAGCATACGCAGCAGTTTGGTAAGAAGCCACAAGCCCTGTTTCCCCGAAAAGCGCATCTCATTCTTACGAAAGTTGACGTCACCGCGGATTTCGTTCCCGGCCATAATCATACCTGTGAACAGTGCAGTGATTATCATCATCAGAAACCCAGCAGGTATATTCGGGTTGTCGCCATAAAAATATACAACCTCTCCGCTGTGGCAAATTACTCCGGTTAGGGTTCCCAAAGCTGCAGTAATCAGTAATAGCAATACTAAAGGTATCGGGTTCTTAAGCCTGCGCTTTACGTCTCTGATTAAATAATGTGCAAACAGACAAAAATAATTTATCTTGTGCGTTTTTCTTTTTAATGGTAACTGGGATAAGGGTTTTTCATAGTTTGAGACAACAGATTTACGAAAAATTTCGTGCCATGTTTCAGGGGCAATTTTGCGCACATTGGTTTCCTTGCCAAATTCATCGATTGTATTTTCTGAGATAATTGAAAATAAGTCGTCCGGATCAAAACGGTTGCACCCGGAGCAAGCGGTTGCGCGGCTGTCGGTGATGCCTGCATGTAATCTCAGATAGACAGCTGCTGCATCGGTTTTTCCAAAATATACCGGAAAGCCTCCTTCATCCAGAATAAGTGACTGATCGGTGTAATGAAGATATTCGTAGGAAGGCTGATGTATAGGACAAATAACTGTTTTTCCACAGCTTGCAATATTTCGTAATAACCCCATAATTTCGCGGGCATCGGCCGATGAAAGCCCGCTGGTAGGTTCGTCAACAAGCATAATTTCGGGATGTTGAAGCAGGCATAAAGCAATAGCAAGCCTCTTGCGTTGTCCTCCTGAAAGCTGCGTCTTTTCAGGTGTTCCTGCAACCTGTGAAGCAATAGTACTCAGTCCGGTTTGTTCCATAACTTCAATAACAGAAGATGTGCCTTGTTTCCGGTCTGCTTTTCCCGAAGCCTGTAACAGCTTCATACGCTCCAAAAGTAGTTCGTAAACAGTGAACTCCGGAATAAAGAATTCATCCTGATGAACAATACCGATGGCTGGAAAGGCGGGCTCTTTTTCCTTTTTAATGAAGAAATGCCCTGTTGATGCCTTTAACTCACCGGCCAGCATTCGTATTAAAGTTGATTTTCCGGTGCCGCTTTTACCAAGGATCGCAACAAATTCCCCTTTTGAAACAGAAAAACTTACCGGCTGAAGAACTATTTTTCCCTGAACAGAATAACTCAACTCGTTGACGTGTAAAGAAAATTCCTGCGAATCTGCAATATCGAAAACACGTTTTATGTCGCTGAAATACACCGGATCCTCGCCTTGCCGTGCAATGTGCATGCCTGGAGCAAACTCTGTTACATTTCCCTTATCAAATTTTCTATCGTTTAAATAATAATCACTTTGGCTTGTAAAAATCAGAATTATTTCAGATTCAGCTAGATACAAACAATGTAAACCCGGAAGCACTTCTTTGCAGATATCATTGCTTATTTCAGTCATGCTTCCAGAAATGAATTCCAGCATGACCGAAAGAATATGATCGTCGATATTCATACTGGCGGAAGCGAGCTTGATGTAATCGTTTACTTCAGCGTCGCTCTGTGCATATGGGTATAAAATTTGAGTCAGATGCATCAGAAAAAGCATCTTAGTTCTTTTATTGTATCGTGTATTTATATCGCTGCAAATGCGAATTATCCTCACGGAATTGGATGAAATCTTTTTAAGCTTACCCTCTGAAGCATATTCAGCCACAAAACTGTTGAACCTATCTCGATAATCGGTATGCAACCGGTCGGGAACATAGAATTTCAGAAAACTATCAAATGCATGTCCGGTAACAATGGGATCTTTCAACGATTTGCCCGAAACAATTAGTGCCACAAGCCTTATGAGACTGGTATGGAAGTTGTTGTTTTGCATTCACTTAATTGTTTTTTTACTATTCTTTAACTTTTTATTAAGATGCACATCGTAATCAATGGTACTATATTTCGTTCCTGAATTAAACTGATGTTGAAAAGATAAGCACTCATGGTTTTCTGAATAAGAATGACGAATTTAATTAATTTTGCATGATTACTGAAAGATGTGTATGAAAAAACTGCTTTTTTTCGCAATCGGGATATGGATATCGATAGTTGCCTGTGCTGATGGCATTCAATTTTCGGCTTGGGCTCCACAGACTGTTGAGGTTGGAGAGCAATTTTATCTGAAATATGAGTTAAACCAAAGGCTTACGCCTCAGTTACCCGATCTCAAAGGATTTACCCTGATGGGAGGGCCTTCAACGGGTACAAGCACCAGCGTACAGATTATCAACGGCAACATGTCGCAATCGAACACCTATTCTTATTCGTATATTTTGCGGGCTAACAGTGAGGGCACGTTTACCATCCCCGGCGGCAAAGTGGTTTTTGGAGGACAAACTTATACATCGAATGCAGTTACTGTGAAAGTGGTGAAGGCCGGCTCTAAACCAAAGCAGAATACCAACCGCGCTCAAAGCTTTTGGGGTAACGACCCATTTTACAACCAACAACCTGCACAAGCCCAGGAAATTAAGTCCGATGATGTTTTTATCCGAACCGAAGTCGATAAAACATCGGTTTATCAGGGCGATAAAATTACTGCAACGATAAAAATTTATACAAAGGTCGATTTGGTGGGTTTCGAAGACTTCCGGCTTCCCGGTTTTGATGGCTTCTGGGCGCAAGAGGTTAAAACTCCTGAACAGATACAGTTCCAACAGGTTCAATTGAATGGAACGAACTATATGGTGGGGGTACTCAAAAAAGACATTCTCTATCCGCAACGAAGCGGAACCCTGAGCATTGGAAGTGTTGGCGCCGATATTGTGGTTAGGCAACGGGTAAACGGAGGTCAGAGCATATACGATAACTTCTTTGGGTATTATCAGAACAAACAACTTACCATTAACTCCCCCGAAGTGAAAATCACTGTGAAACCACTACCGGGAAATGCTCCGGGATATTTTACAGGAGCAGTGGGCTCTTTTACCGTTGCGGGAAGTATATCTGCCGACAGTGTGAAGGTGAACGACGCTTTGACAATGAAAATTACCATTTCCGGAACCGGAAATCTCAAATTAATCGACCCGCCCGATCTGAACTTCCCAAAGGAATTTGAGGTGTTCGACCCTGTTGTGCAATTGAACCTGAACTCAGGTGACGGAGAAATTGCAGGCTCTAAAGTTTTTGAATACACACTCATACCCAGATATCCTGGCGATTATAATACCAACGAAATCAGGTTTGCCTATTTCGACCCTGTAGCGGGAATTTATAAAACGCTGAAAACCAATAGCTATAATATCCATGTATATAAGATGCCCGGTGATTCAACTGGACAGTTTAGTTCAGACTATTCACGCAGTGAAATCAATTATATTGGGAGCGAGGATATCCGTTTCATTGAAACAGAAAACTTTACCCCTGAAAAAAACAGAAAATTTTTTATTGGGAGCCCGTTGTTCATTGTTTTTGCATCAATTCCTCTGATAGCTTTTATCGTAGTGGTGATGCTGCTTAGAAAAAAAATCAAAGAAAATGCCAACATTGAATACACCAAAAACAGGAAAGCCAATAAAACTACCATGAAAAGGCTGAAAAAGGCCAATGAATTGCTGAAAAACAATCTTACGAGCGAGTTCTATAAAGAAGTAATGGTCGCATTATGGGGTTACCTTAGCGATAAACTCAACCTTCCGCTTGCGCAACTGTCAAAAGAAAATGTTAGCCTGAAACTTGCTGACAGAGGGCTGGAACCTGAACTTACCGATACTTTTCTTAAAATTATCGAAGATTGTGAACTGGCTCATTTTGCCCCCGTAGAAGGTTCGGAACAACCGCTGCAGATTTTCGACAGGGCTGTTGACATTATTAATTTGTTTGAGCAAAAACTTAAAATTCAGAAATAAAGCATGAAAGCTGTTAATGTGATAAAACGAATTTTTTTGACCATTTGCTTGGCTTTCCTTTTTTTCTTTGCGAAAGCCGACATTACCACTTCCCTCGACAGTGCGAAAAACTTTTACACAAAGGGCGATTTCTACGAAGCACAGTTGATATATCAGCGGTTGGCCGATGACAATTATTCTTCCGTAGAATTGTATTACAACCTGGGGAATTGCTATTTCAGAGGAGAGCAGTTTGCTCCCGCAATTTACTATTACGAAAAAGCCCTTCAAATTGACCCACGACACGAAAAAGCCCTGGCAAACTTAAAAATTGCCAATTCGCGGATACCGGATAAAATAAACAGGATGGAGCCTGTGTTTTATATAATTTGGTACAATGCCTTGCAACAGATGCTATCCAGTAACGGATGGGCATATGCAGGACTGGGGTCGCTTATGATAACTGTAGTTTTTGCAATAGTGTACCTGCTGAGTGGAAAAAGATCAATAAAAATACTTGGTTTTAGCATGGCTGTGATATTTCTCATAACTACAGCTGCTGCAATTTTCTTTAGTATCAAACAAAAACAAGCTGCTGAAAACCCGAAAACTGCCATTGTTTTCGAGGATGTTATGATAAAAAGCTCCCCCAGCAACGAAGGCAATAACCTTTTCGAAATTCACGAAGGCCTGAAAGTTTCCATTACAGACACGCTAAACAACTGGTCGGAGATAAAATTGCCCGATGGGAAGCATGGATGGGCTACCTCAGCGAGTTTGAAGCGACTGTGAAATGGCCGGTTTGATGCGGCCCGGCTACAATCCTTTTTTGGAATTCTTCTGCTTTATTATTACTTTTATCAGGAATAAAATTCGGGTTTATGAAAAACATATTTTTTCTCCTTGCAGTAGGAATTATAGTATCGCTAAGTTCCTGTAAACCGTCGCAACCTTGTGCCGAGAGCGATTATCGCGATACAGACGATATGCTTTACGCATGTGGTCAGGGGTCGGGTTCGCGTGAAAATACCGCTGTTGAAATAGCCATTATCGATGCAAAGCAAAAAATGGGAGAGAAGATCGGTTTATACACCGCAGAGCATTATAAATCGGAAACCCTGGTAAACGATGAGGCTTATAACAACAAGTTGAGAACGGCTGAAAAAACTGTCCTCACCGAGCTTGGAATTTCATGTCAGGTAGTAAAAAAATCAAAAGATAAATATCTGGCTTATGTTACATTAAGCGCTGATTTAAAAGTTATCAGAGAAATTATGAGAGGTTCTTCTTCCGGTACAAAAAATAAAGATTGATGGCCCTCGACATCACCTTGCTGATATTCGGATTTGCACTGATAGTGCTTGGGGTGATTGGTTGTATTGTTCCTGCAATACCCGGACCTCCTCTGAGTTACTGTGGTATTTTATTACTTCATTTCACAAAATATTGTCATTTCAGCTCCACATTTCTCATTGTTTGGGCAGTTGTTGTGGTGGCTGTTACAGTTCTCGACTATCTAATCCCCGTTTGGGGCACACGAAAGTTTGGTGGTAGTAAGTGGGGGGCATGGGGAAGTGTAATTGGACTCATTGTTGGTTTAATATATTCTCCGGTTGGAATATTTCTTGGGGCATTGGGTGGTGCACTGGTAGGAGAGCTTATTTATCAGGGGCGCCTGAATCGCCGCGAAAACAGTCCGAAATTGTCGGGTAAAGAACGGTTTAACAAATCGCTGAAAGCCGCTTTCGGATCGTTTATTGGCCTTATTTTCGGAATATTGCTGAAGCTTACGGTGAGCATCTGGCTTGCCGTGGCATTTATTAAAAAGGCAATATTGGCACTCTTTTGAAAATTACCTTAGAAAATTACAGGTAACTAACCAATCCCCTCCCGACTTGCTACCTTAATTTAGATAGCAAAGCGAAGTCAAAAGCCGGACACCGAGTAGTCGAGGTGGAGTCGAGGTGCCCGGCGATACAAATCCGCATACCAGCACGACATTTTCGTTGTTATTGCCACCCGTAAATGCAGATTGCTTTGTCATCCTGTGGATTCCGCGCAAAGACGGGTGGTGTAGTCGAGGTTTAGTCGAGGTGCCCGGCGATACAAATCCGCATACAAGCACCACATTGCAGTTGTTATTACCACCCGTAAATGCAGATTGCTTTGTCATCCTGTGGATTCCGCGCAAAGACGGGTGGTAGAGTCGAGGTGGAGTCGAGATGCCCGGCGATACAAATCCGCATACCAGCACCACATTTTCGTTGTTATTGCCACCCGTAAATTCAGATTGCTCTGTCATCCTGTGGATTCCGCGCAAAGACGGGTGGTGGAGTCGAGGTGGAGTCGAGGTGTGCAGTGAGTCAGCTTTAACAGAAAATACGTGTACCTAACCAATTTCCTGTTTCATTTTCTCACCGAAGCTTTTCCCATATTCAAAAAGCTCATGGTTGTTGCGTTCACCCGGGCGGAATTTCATCGGTTTCGGCTCACTGATAACATTCATTTTCAAACTTTTTAACACAGCTTCTATTATGTGAACACCTTCGCCGCTCCATCCGTACGATCCAAATGCAGCAGCCATTTTACCACGATCACGTATTGGATTAATCAACGCGAAAAGCTTATATACAGGCAATAATATGTTCTGGTTCAGTGTTGGGCAACCCACCAGTAATGCATCGGCAGAAACCAGTTTTGAGTCGAGCTCACCCAATTCAATGGTTTCAATATCAGCAAGTTCAACTTCAATATCATCATGTTTTCGGATTCCATCGGCAATAAGCTCTGCCATTTCGCGCGTGTACCCGTAGGCCGAAACATAAGCTACCAACACTTTCTTGCGTTTATGAGTATTCTCGGCCACATATTCTTCTGATAATACCTTCGATTTATGCACTTTTTCTTTCCATGTGCTGCGCAGTATGGGGCCGTGGCCGGGTGCAATCATGCGTATATCAAAATCGCTGATTTTATCAATCGCTTTCAGCATAAACTTGCTGAACGGTTTTAAAATCACATTGAAGTAATAATCAAATGCTTCGTTATAGTCCCCTGTCATATCATCGAACATTGCTTTATCGCAATAGTGAGCACCAAACGAATCGCAGGTGAACAGAATTTTTTCCTGCTGCAGCCAGGTGTACATTGAATCGGGCCAGTGCAGGTTAGGAGCGCCGATAAACCGAAGGGTCATATTCCCCAGATCAAGCGTATCGCCATCTTTTACAATCTGATGCTTAAACGAATGACCTACAATGTCTTCGAGATATTTTACTGCCTGCCCGCTTCCGACCACAACTGCCTTCGGGGCAATTTTCAGTAGATGTACCAGGCTTCCGGAATGATCGGGCTCTGTGTGATTCAGCACAATATAATCAATGTCGGCAGGGTTCACCAATTGTTGAAGCTTTGAAAGAAATTTCTTAAAGAACTTTTCTTTCACGGTTTCAACCAGCACTTTTTTATCGGCGTTTATAAAATAACTGTTGTAGGTGGTGCCATACTCGGTTTCCATTACAATATCAAATGTTCTGATTTCTGCATCGAGAACTCCTGTCCAAGTTACGTTGTTTGTGAGTTTAAGTATTTGATCATCAGTAATATTCCTTGTAAATGCCATATTATTGTTTAGTTATTATTTAAACGATAAAAATACTATTTTCGCGCTATGGAAAAACAAATCTACGAAGAAAAAGTTCAACCCGTACTTGTGTACACCGATTTTACCGCAACCGGTAATAAAGCCGTTGAGTGGGCGGTGTATATGTGCGAAAAAATGAGCCGCAGACTGATACTCCTTCACGTTATCGACAGGAATACTTATTCACTGGCCGGTAATACCGACCCGGAGATCTTTGCCCGCGAAACTATTTCAGAAATCAGAGGTAAAATTCAGATCAGCACCACGGTGAAAGTGAGTACTCATGTGGAAGAAGGTTGTAATTGCACGGTTATAAGTAAAGTTGCCGAGGAGAATGATGTGATATTTTCGGTGGTAGGGGTGCACGCCCGCAACGATTTACAATACCTGAGCGGATTGACAGCCATTAAAATGGCACGCCGTTCCCGAATCCCTTTTCTTTTTGTTCAGGAAATGACCCCTACACCCCATTCGCTTGCCAAAATTGCTTTTCCTCTGAATATTCAAAAACAAATGAAGGAGAAAGTTTCGTGGGGTATATTTTTAGCGAAGCATCTTCACGAAACAGTTGAGATTGTGTTGCCTGAAAACGATGATGAAGTAAAAACGAATCTTTTCTTTACTGCGATGCTGTTCGAAAAACTGAATGTCAGTTTCGTACAGACCAAAATTAATGGGAATATTTTTAATGTCGAAAACCGGGCTTTGAATTATACCGAAAAAAATCGACTTCTGTTATCTGTTATGTTAATGCTTAAGGGTAATTCCGTAATGGAATCATTTTTTGGTCCACGCGAATTGAAATATGTATGCAACAGGCAGAAGATGGCCGTATTTATGGTTAATCCGCGCAAAGACCTATACATTCCCTGCATTTGACAATCATACGTACTAACGTCATGCGAGCACGACATTGCCTTTTGTCACCCTGAGTAACGAAGCGCAGCGAAGTGGGAATTTATACTGAGCCTGTCGAAGTATCGAAGGGTGACTTCGGAGTTGCTTCGTTTGTATTTCTTCAACTCCCCTGTTCATGCTTCGATTACCGCTGCGCTACTCAGCATGACAGGGGGAGTCCCTCAGCACGACAGGGGCTAGGTACAAAGGGCTTTTGTACCCGGATTGTCTCGACTCCGCTCGACGACCGGTTCTCGACTCCGCCAACAACCAACACAACGACAGATTCTCAAATCCATTTAAACGTAATCATTTATTGTTCAATCGAAAGCTTAGCACAACCCTGTTGCAATTGCCATAATGTTTGCAAAATGTATTAATCGGATTTAACATTATGAAAATGTTAATAAATTGATAAATTAATTTTATTTAGCAATAAGAATAACACGTAATAATAAGATAATCAATTACATACAATATTGTTCACAATATGTACATAAATAAAACTTACAACCTGTATTGTATAAAACTATTAAATGATTATATTTGCAAAACTACGCTAATTTTATTGGTATGAATGATGTAATAAATATTAAAAAGTAAAAATGCAATAAACAATGTTTCAACAAAATAGGTAGTTTTTTGTTGTTATACTGAAATTCTTAAAATTATGATAAAAATGTTCTCTGATAATTTGACTAAGCCGAAAAGTAGTATTGGCAAGCCTAAATGCGCTGAACAGCTTACTGTACCAATGTTGCAAACGAATTTGCCTTGGCATAAACTGATTCATAAATCGCTGAAACTTGGCTTTATCTTTTCTATGTTGGCTTTCCTTGGTTTTCAAAATTTATATGCGCAGACCGAAACCATTCGTGCCGGATCTTTTATTATCAATATGGGCAATACCAATACTGCATCTGCCAACGACGATCTTAAACCTTACGGAATGATTCTCGACCTGATGCTGAATTACCACGTTCCGGTGAAATGGGTTATCAACCCGTCGAAACTTAAGGATGGTACCGACTTTACCCACAACGGAGTGGCGTATAAAGGTGGCACATTTATCATTCCGAGAGAATACCGTACTGACCCGATTGATGCACGCATTGCTTATTGGCAAACCCAGGGTGTTGTGGGCAATTTTTCGGTATCGCCTTTTCAGGTAAATGTTTCCTTTACATTTACTGCACCGCCACACTGGGTACTAAACAGCGAAAACACAGGGATTATTACCAGCTATCTTACTGCTGCCGGTATTACTGCAGCTGCATACCCAACGGTAATTTCATATAAGTTGGCTGCAGCACTCGACTGCTGCGACGACATATTTGCCATGCCCCATGCCGACCCATTATGGTCGTCGCATAACAGGTTGATATCATGGAATGATGAATGCAAAGGAGCTATTTATGCGAGTTGTCACGCTGTAAGCGTACTCGAAAATATAGTGAATCCCGCAAACCGAAGTCAGCAAGCAAATTTTCTGGTGCAGAAGGACCCTGCTTATACCGGTACCTCGGGCGATTATGCCAACAGTAATACTCTCATTTTATTCGATGATCACGACGACGGCAGCATTCCCTACACCATTCTCAGGCCCACCGACCCCGTTGCACAATTTATGGGCACTCCGCAGCTTTCGATGCTTAACGGCTCGGAGCAGGTTTATGTGCCACGCCAGCGTTATGGAGCCGGAACGATTGCCCGCTGGAATCCGGGGGCAAAAATTATTGTTTACGACCCCACTCAAGCAGATGTTCCCACATTGAATTCCGATTTAAGCAATGCAGCAGTATTGATGGTTTATGGGAGGGGCTTCGACGACGACGACAACGGATGGGTGATGTATGAAGCTTCCCACTCGCTATTAAAAGGAACCACCAGCGACGGGCCTGCCATCAGGGCGTTCTACAATTTCTCGTTTTTTGCGCAGATTGAACGGGCACCGCAGATACCATCGAATGCTATTGACGGTATTTCACCCAACGGTTATTATCAGAGCGGTGAGCAGATACATTTGAGTGTTGATGCTGTTTCAGGGCTTTCAACTACTTCGATTTATTCCTATACATGGATGGTGGCTGTTGATTATGGTGAATATACCACAACAGGGTTTGATCCAGCTTACAGTACAACATCGAATTCAACCACGTACACAGTTCCTTATACCCCTACCATTGCAGAAGGTTTAGTTTCACCGGCGATCATAATAGTTATTGTAAGCGACAACTGCGGACGTACAAATACCATTTCGGTTCCTGTTAACTTTATTCCCAATCCACTGCCTCCTTTGCCGGTTGACGATGAATACACTATTCCAGGAAGTTGCGAACCCGGACAATCGCTTTCGTTTAACGTGATGGAAAACGATGCCGACGCACAAGAGTCTGCCATCAGCTTTTTAAGTCTGAATCAGGCAACAGCCACTACAGTACCGGCAGGTAATGTTACATGGATCAATAACGGTGGAGGCAGTATAAGCATTGTTCCCGAAGTAAACTACAACGGTGTTGCCACCATTGAATATACCATTATCAATGAGTTCGATTCCGTTGCAAGTGCCACTATTACGGTAACCATCGGTTCTATTGATGCAGATGGTTGTTTATCGAACCAGTTCTGGGGAGTGAATGAGTATAAGTTTATTACTAATGATCAGTTGGTCTCCAGCACTACCCCCCCCCGGTGCAACAACCACCGGAACACAGCTCGACGATGATGAATCGGAATACCAAAATGGAAACTATCTAAACTTTCAGAAAGCCTACACGAACAACATCATACTGGCGATCGGGTCTGAACAGTCGCTTGCTGAGCGCGACATTGTGATGTTGTACACCAGAACACAAAATGGCAGTGGCACAATATCGATTGAAATAGGGGTATCGTCATCGGGACCATGGACGAATGCGCAGACGTTTACAATTAATAACACAGCAAGTGATAAAAACTATACCATTCCGACCGGAGTAGTTGATATTACTCATGTCAAGATCTCGGCAGGCGATGTGTCAACACCGGCGAACTCGGCAAACAATGTTTATCTGAGTGCCGTGAGATTCTACGATTACGATTGTGTTTCGCGTGCACCAAGAGCTACCGATGATAACATTACAATACTGGAGGACTTGCCAACAGACATTCCTGTAATTGCCAACGATTACGACCCCAACGGATTGAATTTTGTTTTAAAAAACATCATTACTTCTCCATCGCATGGACATGTGAGTATCAACACCGATGGTACTATAACCTACGTGAACACCACCGACTATTCGGGAACGGATAGTTTTACGTATCAGGTATGCAACGACTCGGGATATTGCTCTACTGCCACTGTTACTATTACTATTGTTGACGATGGGTGCTCCTCGGGGAGTTACAAACCCACATCGGGCAGTGGTACGATTACCAAGATTTTTCAGTATCAATACTCGGGGACCAATGCCGCTACCGCCAATTCAACTTCGGATAACTTTCCTGACAGTTATATCAAGCAGGATAGACCCAAAGAAGACAAGGGGGGCTCCAGTGCCAAATTAGAGGTAGGAAAAATATTTTCAGGAACCAAAGCCAAGAGAGCCTTGTTCTCTTTTAATGTTTCTGAAATACCCTCGGATGCCATTATACAGACTGCAACTTTTTCGGCATTGCGTACTGCCGGCGATGCAGTTTCGCAGGTTATTAATTTGCATCAGGTTACCGAAACGTGGACAGAGTCCAAGGTAACATGGAACCTTGCCTACTCGGGGCACAACTGGACATCAGCCGGAGGAACTTTCGGTTCGGTCTTATCATCCACAACTGTTCTGGCCAACGGAAGATACTATTGGGATGTTTTAAACTCTGTCCAAGCTTGGGTTTCGGGTTCTTCTTCCAACTATGGGGTGTTGCTTAAAACAGGAGAAACCATTGATAAAAAGCATGTGTTTGCATCGAGAGAAGATGGGACGGTTTCAAAACGTCCGAGTCTTACAGTGACCTACGTTGTCCCGGCCTTGTGCGAATCGATACCGAACCGCAACCCGTTGGCAAATCCCGATTATTCGGAGACCTATTCATCTGCTGCCGATACCATAGCAGTGCTTGACAACGATACTGACCCCGATGGCAACAGCATCAGTATCTCCGGTATTGGCACAGTTACTCACGGCAGTGCTGTAATCAGTGGCAACAACATTATATTTACACCTACCTACGGTTACAATGGAATCGGTACGGTGGTTTATACCATTAAAGACAATGGCTCGGGTGAACTTACCGATCAATCGACAATATATGTTCAAATAAAGAATGCACCGACGGTAGCAATTTACGATGTCGATTCGGTTGATTCGAACGATGAGTTGGTAATTTATGTAATAGATAATGATGAAGATCCTGAGGGGCAAACCTCCACAATAAGCCAAATTGTAACCCAGCCAAGCAACGGAACTGTCGAAATATCGGGAAATACGCTAGTTTTTAATCCCTATCCAAACTTTACCGGCCGCGATTCGTTGGTTTATGAAGTTTGTGAAACCTATGTAGAAGAATGCGATGCCACAACCCTGTGCGACACCGCAATAGTTTACATAACCATTAATAACCGGCCGCCTGAAATTGTTTCTCCACTAATCGACACAGTTGTTCCCTGTTTCTGCAGCGTAATCAACCTGCATAATTATGTAAGTGATCCGGAAGAAGGCTCGTTGACCTTTACAATAGTATCAGGTCCCACTCCTCCCGGAGGAGGCAAAGCAGGGTCGGGCACACTCGAAAACAATGGCGATGGAACGGTAAGTTATACGCCTCCTGTACCTCTCAACTCTTTGGAATATATTACATTTACCTTTGCGGTAACCGATAATGGCACGCCTGCCAAAACCTCCGATACGGTTGAGGTTACATTCAGGATTGTTGCCCAGCCGAATCAGCCGCCGGTTGCAAACGATGATGAATGGCTTGATGCAGCTATGAATACAGATGCCAATATTGGGGTTATGGATAATGATTACGATCCGGAGGGTTTTGAATTGAGCAAACCTACCATTATCTCACAGCCATTGAATGGGTCTGCCGAAATATTACCCAACGGATTGCTACGATATACTCCCGATTACCAGTTCTATGGCAATGACTCATTAATTTATGTGATTCACGATACCGTAACCCCCGACCCAGAAACTTGCAGCAAAGCAAAGGGTACAAACGATACTGCCAAAGTTCGCATTACCATCAACTACGACCCCGATCAGTTCCTGCCGGTTTCGTTGGTGTTGTACGAAGCAAAGTGCAATAACGGAATAACCGAAATCGACTGGGCAACAGTATCGGAAAGCAACAACGACTACTTTGTTATAGAAAGGTCGAAAGATCTTGTCAGTTTCGAAGAAATAGCACGTGTGAACGGTCAGGGCAACAGCAACGATTATAAGTTTTATCGATACTTCGACCGCAATGCAGCGAGTGGCACCAACTACTACCGGCTGAAGCAAGTCGATTACAACGGCAGGCTTACCACCTACACCACGGTAAATTCATCGTGTAGCAGCAGTGTTAGCGGGGAGTTGATGGCCTTGGTTTACCCCAATCCGTTCAACACGCAACTGAATGTATCAATCGAGAATGTTGTCGAAGGAGAGGTTGTGATAGAACTGTTTGATGTTGCCGGCCGGAAGTTGTTCGGTTTGAATGAATACAATTATTCTGAAATTTATTTCCGTGAATTGAATATCGATAATCTGGTAACTGGGATGTATTATTTGAAAATACACATCAATGGTCAGATTATTACTAAAAAGCTTGAGAAGAAATAACAAGTATTGAACAAAGAAAAAGGCGGGATGACCGCCTTTTTTTTATGTAAAAATGAGAGTAGCCGCGCGTCATTGCGAATATGAGGCACGAATATGAAGCAATCTGCATTTACGGGCGGTAGATTATACGACTCCGAGTGGGTGGATAGCTTCACTGTGTTCGCTATGACGTTATGGAGCCCGTCATTGCGAGGGTTATAAACCCGAGGCAATCTGTATTCAGACGGGCGATGATAAATTCAGTGCTGTATTGGTAGATTGCTTCGACTTCGCTCAGGGTGACAGAACGATTTAGCAAAAAATCCTTTATTTATTAAAAATACCGCCTCTCTGGTATATTTCCATTTGCACTTTCGAAAACGGATTGGCTTGCACCGAAGTCGATTTGGTAAGATTTTCGATGAGTCCGGTTTCAAAGTTCACCCGGATGGTATCGCCTTCGGTAAGATTCAGCGCTTCGATATTTTTATACGTTAGAATGGGCATGGCTGCATTAACCGCGTTACGTTCGTAGATAGCACCAAACGATTCTGCAACGATACATGATATGCCAAGCGATGCAAAGCAGTCAACCGCTTGCTGACGCGATGATCCGGAACCAAAGTTCTTTTGCGTAACAACAATGTCCCCAGTTTTTGCTTTTTTAGCAAAGTCCTCATATCCCTTCAGGTTATCGAAAGTATATTGTCCCATCTGGCTTATATCGGTAATAGTGAGGTAGCGGTTATGATAAATCATATCGGTATCGATATTGTCTTCGTGAATGAACCACGCTTTTCCTTCAACAATTTTTGGTTTGGGTCCGGTGGTCTTTTTTGCATCATTTCCAGTTTTTTTTGCGCTTATGTCTGGTTTAGCAAACTCAGCCGGTTTTGCCGGAATATTGTCGGGAGTAGTAATAAATCCTGCTACTGCTGAAGCAGCTACAATGTCGGGGGAAGTAAGGAATACTTCGCCTTTGCCCTGTTTTCCGGGGAAGTTCCGGTTTCCGGTACTGACGGTAATTTCTGCAGGGCCGTTTTGCCCTACCTGACCTGCTGCACAACCGGCACAACCGGCATTGGAAACCATGGCTCCCGCATCCTTGAAAATTTGAATCAGACCTTCGTCGAGAGCCTGGTTCCAAATGGAGTCGGTGGCGGGAACTACTTTGAGCACCACGCCCGGAGCTACTTTCCGACCTTTCAGTATGGCAGCAGCTTTTCGCAGGTCTTCCATACGTCCGTTGGTGCAGCTGCCGATAAAGGCGGAGTCGATTTTTTTACCGTATTGACTGCTTACATCAACACTGTCGTGGGGTTTCCCGGGTTTCGAGACCATAGGGACAAATTTCTCGATGTCGATAGTTTCATCGAATGCATATACAGCATCGCTATCTGCCGTTATCTTTTCGATTTTCTTTCCGGTGGCTTTTTCGCTATAGCGGATTATTTCGTCGGAGGGCGGGATGATGATGATGATGGCACCCATTTCAGTAGCCATCGAGGAGATGGTAATTCTTTCGTCGAGAGTGAGTTTGTCAACGGCTTCACCATACAATTCTACGGAATAGCCCAGCAGTGTATTGGCACCATAGCGCGCCAGTAAATTGAGAACGATATCTTTTGCAGTTACATTTGCAGGACGCTTACCTTTCAAAGTAATTTTTGCTGATTCCGGAACCTTGAACCAAACCGATCCGTTTGCCCAGGCGGCAGCAATATCCTGATCGCCCATGCCCTGTCCGAACGAACCTATAGCGCCCATTATATTTGCATGACTGTCGGTCGATACAAAAGTGCTTCCCGGAAACGCAAGTCCTTTTTCTATGGCAAGATGTGTCCCGATGCCCCGGTCGATATCATATACTGCTATTCCGTTGGCCCTAGCAAATAAACGGCATTTATGCTGATTTTCAGCATATTTCTGGTCGGAGCCCGTGGGGTTGCAATCGAAAGTGAAGAAAGTTCTTGAGGCATCCTCCACCTGCAGTCCTTCGTCAACAAGGTTCTTAACCACGTTGGCTCCTCCGAAATCTCGGGCAACACGGGCATCAATAAAAATATCGACGATATCATTGGCCTTTACATTTTTTTCGTTGCTGTGGTTAGCAAGTATTTTTTCTAAAATTGTCATTCCCATTGTATTGTATTTATGATTTCATGCAAATTTATGCAAATCAGTCAGTTTAAAAACAATAGAAACATTTTTAAAAACATTATTTCATTGGATAAAACACCAAAAGTTGCTTACTTAAGCATATAGTAATAGATAAACAAAATCGTATATTGATTTAAATTTATTTTGAAAAACCCGTTATTAAATTGTTCGTCAACAAAAGTAGCATAGCGTCTATCGCTTTTCGATTTTTTTGATCAATACATTTTTACCAGAGGTAATTCTAACAAAATACATTGCGGGAGTTAGACCTGACAGGCTAAGATTCTTATTGTAGGTATCAGAAACCTGATTTTCTGCGATTTCGGTTATTTTTCTTCCATATAAATCGAACACTTCGATGCGTAGTTTTTCGTTGCAAGGCAGGTTCGATAGAGCGATAATTATATAATCGCTGAACGGGTTTGGAAAAATCAGCACTTCGGGAGGTAGAAGCATTGAGAAAAGAGAACCCGGGTCGTTTTCTTGGAAATTATCTTTTTCGCCCCCGAGGGTTATCGTGGCAATGTTGCTGTACACATAATCGCACCCCGCTCCATTGGAACTTATTTTAACGCGGTAACTTCGCGTGTATGGTGCCTGGGTAACAAACTCAGGGGAATTGGCTCCCGGAATATCAATCCAAATTCCGTTCATAAAGTATTGCCATTGATATAGTAACCCCATCCCTCCATCTGCAACAACTGCAATAGGAAACTCTTCGCCCGGGGCAAGGATGGTGCCCCCTTCAGGTTGTGTTGTAATGTATGGATCGGGATGTACGGTTACTGTTACAGGAGTTGAATACGCTGTGTTGCAGCCGTTGCCGTGGGTTGATAATGCCAGCCTGTATTGTGTGGTCACGGAAGGATAGACAGTAATTTTATAATTTGTTTCACCATCCATGTCGCGCCAAAACCCGTCATCGTAATACTGCCACTGATAAGAACGAACTCCACAGCCGCCGGTAACAGCGGTTACAATAAGAAAGGCCGATTCCCCGACACAAAACTCGTGGTCGGCATTGATTTGAATTTGGGGGTCGGCGTACACTGTAAGTAATGCAGTATTCGAAATAACAGTATTGCATCCCGGCCCAACAGCACTTACAATGCATCTATAATAGCGGGTTAATGTGGCATTCGAAATGGTTAGCGAATTACTTGTTTCCTCCGTTAAGTTGTTCCAGGTACTTTCATCAGCCGATTCCTGCCACTGGTAATTGAGGCCCGTGATTCCGCCCAGAGCAGTTAGGCTCATAGTGTGGGCTCCACCGGTGCAAATATTGCGGCTCAGGGGTTGTGTTGTAATCTCAGGGTCAGGATACACCGTAACGGTTACCGGGTTGCTGATAACAGTAACGTTTCCAAAACCGTTGGTGCCGGTAGCTTTTACCCTGTATTGACGGGTATATGGTGCATTTGTGTTCAGGGTAGCTTGCGTGAAACCGGGGGCAATTCTCCATACCCCATTAATAAAATAATACCATTGGTAGGTAAACGTGTAACCTGTGCCTACGGCTGTTGCTGTAAGAAGAAATGAACCTCCCTGGCACACTTCACCGCCTTCTGGGCTTACCGATACCGAGGGCAAAACCATCGTTACGGTTTCATCGTAGCCATAGCAAACAATATTATCTGTAATAAACAGCTCGTAATTTCCAAAATTCTGAATTACGGTATTATTGATTACAGGATTTTGTTCTTGCGATGTGTAATTGTTAGGTCCCAACCAGTGATAGCAACAATCCATTGAAGAATATCCGGTAAACTCGAGAGCAGCTCCCAGATGAATCGGTGAGTTGGAACTGGCAGAAACCACTGTGTTGAATGAAAGAAAATTATTTGTATTAAACTGAGTACAAATACTGTAGTTCATATAGGTGTGCAATGAATTATAGATGTCGGTAACCCCTCTCCATCCGCCCAAACTGTAATAATTGGTTCCTGTCCAGAGTAAATTATCCAATTCGCTGGCATTCGCTTCTATATAAACTTTGGCAATAAAGTTCTCTTTTACATGCATAAGAATGTAATCATCGACAAAGCCCAGCGGTATGGGAGTAGTTCCGTTTGATTTGGTTACAATAACCCGCATTCTAACATGTACAGATTTTGATATCCACTGGCCTGATGCGTTTAAGCAATAATATGACTGCACACCTGTGAAACACATTTTCCCATTGACAAGATTCGTCTCAGTATTTATCGGGTCGAATACAAGGGTTAAAAAATTGCATCCATAATTTGGTGGCTGAGTATTATTCAAATTTAATACCGCTTGATTCTTATACAGCCCCCAGTTGATACATTCGGGCCAATTGGCATTATTGTAAATCACCTGCAATCCCACTGCAGTTCCCAGTGCATTACTTCCGCTACCGGGTATAATTGTAATTGATGTGCCACCCGGGTTTGCTTCGGGTTCAACTTCTGCCGATAAGTTACCGTAATAGAAACTTTGGGTATCGAAAGTAGTACAAATGCTACGGGATGGGTTTGTTGCAAGCGCATTGTAAACATCAATAACACCATACCAGCCACCATAATTGTAGTAATTTGTCCCTACCCAAACTACATTATCCAGATTGCTGGTCAGCACTTCCATGTAAACACGTACAACAAAACTGGCACTGGGAACTCCTGTTATAATTCCAGATTGCAGACTCAGCGGTACCGGTGTTGAAAGATTGGTATAGGTTACCACAACGCGCATTCTAACATTGCAGGTTTTATTAATCCATTGTTGCGAAGTGTTCAAACAATAATAAGATTGCTGACCTGTAAAGCAAATTTTCCCCTGACTCAAATTGGTTTCTGAATTACCGGCATCGTAGGTAAGGTTTAAAAACGTGCAATTCTGATTTGGCGGTAGGTTATTGTTAAGATTTAAAACGCTCTGAATCTGATTAAGTCCCCAGTAAGTGTTCTCTGGCCAAACAGTGAAATTGTAATTTATTCGGAACCCCCCTGACATTCCTATTGAATTGCCCATGGGATTGGGAACAGTAGTACATGTAACCCCTTCGGGTACTTGACCTAAATAAACAAATGCTGATTTAGGGGAAAAAACAGGAGATTCCGGATTATGTGCCTTTACAGCCCCAAAGTCCTTAAGTAAATTAGTATTGCTGCTTAAAAGTAAGCAGGTGGCTGCACTAATCCAGAGAACAGTTAAACAAATTACTCGTTTCATGGCTACTTAACAATTAGTTTACTATATTGGGTATTAGATTCACTTTGTATTTCTACCAGATATAATCCGGATGACAACCCTTCTGTAACTATTTCACCAGTCGTTCCGACGAAGTTTTGTTCTAATAAAAGCTTCCCTGAGCAATTATATACGCGCACTGTGAAGTAATGGCATACTTCGGGAACATTAATTCTTACAAAAGTGTTGCATGGATTTGGGAAAAGTTCACAGCTTGTCTTATTCGAAACTGGCAACACCGGAAGGAAATCGCCGTCAAATCCGAGCTTATCAATTCCAAGTGTCGAAGGAGCAGGGTTTTGTTTACTGGTTGAACGGATGGTGATTTTTGCAAAATCAGGCGTGGTATTTTCATCGGTGTAATGAATTGGTACGATAAACTTTGTCCAATCGTAAACATAGTAATCGTATTGTAGAAAGATGTTGAAAGAACCTGTGCCTACAGTATCATCACCATGGAATAGCATTACCGAAACTTTTGCGGTATCCTGAGTATCGGAGTAGTAGGTGTAGTACCCTTCCAGTGTTGTATGTCTCACTGACACGGGAAATAAATCCGTATAAATTTCTCCTTCAATGTTTTCGTTACGTCCTTCGGAAATAACTTCCTGAATGTTGATTCCTGTAGGACTGAGATGCCCGATAGTGTTTTTACTGAAGGGGAGGGGAGGCATTTCTTCAACCGGAAGATAGCTGTATTCATAAAACCAGCCGGTAGGTAAGGTGTTATCCCAAATTTCGAAGTCCCAGTTGGGGATTGGATTACCGGTGTAGAAGCTTTTTAATTCCCCGAAATAGTTCTGAGAGTTTCCGTCGGTGAGTTTAACCCTGAAGAAATACTTTGTATTTATGCTCAGCTCACTCAGGTCATAAGTGATATTGCTTATTCCACTGCCCTGAATTTCACCCATATTGATCAGATGTTCCGTATTTTCATCGGTTCCATAACAGAAAAATGCTGTACAAGATTCATTAACCGACTGTACCTGAGCATTCAAGGTAGCTTTATATTTGCCGACATTGGTAGCATTATTTGTGGCCACGAGTGGAGAACCATCGTAATATTTAATAAAATGCCCGAAATTGCCACCCACAGCACCCAGATGTGTATTGGTAAAGCACACTGAATAAAAGTCAAGGTATGTAATTTCGGAAAAATCGATGCTTTGCCAGGTTTCACCTCCATTGGAAGACTTCAGGATAGTACCGTAGTCGCCTGCTGCAACTAAGTTATTTTCATCAATTACCGATATACAGTTCAGGCGTGGACCAGCTTCTTCCAAAATACACAGCCAGGTAACGCCTCCATCGATGGTTTTCAACACCACTCTGGTGGAGTCGGAACCCCGGGTGCCCCCGGTACAGAAACCAATATTGCCATAAAAAAACAGGCTTGTGAAATCAACAGTCCCGTTAAGGCTGCTTATATTGACATCTGCCCAATTGGTTTTGGTTTCATCGTTATATTTCAAGAAATTGTTGGTACCACAAATGTAAACGGTTTGGTCAGGTGATACTGCCATTGAGATTAATTCGTTGTTACCCCATTCTCCGGCAACATTCCAGCTATTCCCCAGATCGGAAGAATTGAGTACGAATGCAGAATTTCCGTCCAAACCGCCAGCCGCCCAAATACCTGATACATCAGAATAACAAAGTTTGTTGATATCGGCATGGTTTAACGAAATATTGAGTGCAACGGGGAACCAAAGCTTACCTGAATTTTCGGTTTTGTACAAAACTTCGTTCATTCCCCCTGCATATCCGATATGTTCATTGATAAATACAGCACTATTCAGCATTGGATTCATCGGATGGTCTCCGAAATAATCCCATTCAGCACCTCCGTTCGAACTGTAGGTCCAATACAGTATTGAATCATTCGAAGGATTGCCACCAACAATGGAAACCTGAAATGGACTCCAAAAATGAATATCGTTTATACAACGATACCTCGGAACATAATTAACCGACCAGTTCTCGGGAGTTTGAGCCGAAACAGGGTTACATAAAAATGATAAAAACGCAAACAAAACCAAGTAAAGCTTTTTCATATAGTCTTCCCATAAAATGTTCAACAGAATAATAAGGCCAATCGATTATACAAATATAATAAAAATAATACTTAATAATGAAAATATATACTAATAATTTTACTGTTTATAATTTGTAATGAAAAAACTATTTATTCATTGCGAAAAGTTATTCAGCCAATGGCTGAATAATTTGCAAATCTTATTTTTAAAATATCCACACCTGGTTGTAATATGCGGAACAATTGTTTGTGTTGGTAAAAAAAGTTTTCTAAGGATTAGGTATCAAATAAAACATAAATCGAATATCCGAAATATATGTGTTAATTCCGGCGATATTGAATCAAATTTATAAATTTGCATTTTAATGACGGAACCAATGGAAAACCATCCTTCACTTTCGAAACATGTTGTTGAATTTCTTCTGGTAGCAAAAGAATATGTTAGTTTTTCCGAAACACCGCAACATTTCCAACAGTCAAATTACATTGATACCTGCTTAAAACTTTTCTCCATGCTTTATCTGAAAGCCCTGTTTTTACCAGATCCAGATGAAAAGGAAAAACCCGATGAATACGGGCTAGAGTTTGTGAATGCAATGCAATACGAGCGGATAAAGGCGAACTTTGAGCAACAGTTGGGCGAAGCTGATGCGATTGTTCCATTTAGGGATGCGGGCATGATAAATACTGACGATTATGTGAATACAAGTATTTCGGAGCTTTTGGCAGATGTATATCAGGATGTAGCCAATTTTGTGGAGGCATTCCGCATAGGTGAGCCACAACTCATGGATGAAGCCCGGGTAAAATGCAGCCTGAACTTCAAGTTGTTCTGGGGTCCCAGGCTGATTGTGGTTCTTGATCAACTTCACCGGTTTAAGTATATAGAAAACAATAACAATTGAAAGTATGTTGTTTGAATCCAGCATTAGCCCCGAAGCGGTTCAGGCACTACCCGAGCTCAAGTTTGAAGGAGATATAATAGTTGTTGATACACTTCAACAACTGAAGAAACTTGTCCCCGAACTCATTCTCGAAAATACCTGGGGCTTTGATACGGAAACAAAACCCAATTTTCTGAAAGGGAATCCGAACCCAAATACAGTGTCGCTGCTTCAGTTGAGCGGTGCTGGTAAAACCTACCTTTTCCGGTTAAAAAAAATTGGTCTTCCCGATATAATCAAGCATATCCTTAGTTCGCCAAAGATTGTAAAAGCAGGAGTTGCTGTAAGGGATGATATCAATGCTTTAAAAAAAATAAAAACCTTTAGCCCAGAGGGTTTTACCGAGCTTCAGACGGAAGCACACAAGTTCGGTATTACCGATATATCGTTGCGTAATTTGGCTGCCATTGTTTTAGGTATGCGAATAAGCAAAGCCCAGCAATTGAGCAACTGGGAAAATGAACAACTCAGCGAAAAGCAGATATATTATGCTGCTATCGATGCCTGGGTGTGCCGGCAAATATTTTTAAAATTTCAAGCAAGCATTCATGATAGAGAAAACAGTTAATTACAGGGTTATTTACGGTGATACTGATGCAATGGGCCTTGTGTATTATGCCAACTATCTCCGTTTCTACGAAATTGGCCGAAGCGAATATATGCGAAGCCTTGGCTTTCCGTATATGAATCTTTCGGCAAGCGGTATTGAGTGTCCTGCAGTTGAGGTCAGAATGAAATATCACAGCAGCGCTCACTTCGACGATTTGCTCACCATTACAACAAGCCTGAAGGAAATTCCAAAATCAACCATGGTGTTTGTTCAGAAAGTTTTCAGAGAAAATCAATTGCTTAATGAAGCCGAAATACAGCTTTGCTTTTTGAATATGCTAACGCATAAACCGGTACGCTGTCCGGGTGTGCTTCGTGATTATTTTAAAAATATGGGATATTAACACAAAAACTGCATAATAATATTATAAAGAAACAGTTATATCACTTTGACCCTGTAATAATGAAAATAAAATTCCTTCTGTTCCTGATTCTGGCTTTTGTTTCAATGCTTGGCTACTCGCAGAAATATACAATTTCCGGTTATGTTGAAGATAAAAGCTCGGGTGAAAAACTCTACAGTGCCAATGTGTACGATATGCGAACAAAAGCGGGTGCAATTACAAACGAATATGGTTTTTTCAGTCTTACACTGAAAAAAGATTCTGTAGATCTGGTAGTCTCGTTTGTGGGTTTTACCTCATATAGCTTCAGGTTTTATCTGGATAGGGATATTCAGCTGAACATTAAGCTTGATCCTGTTATTCAGCTGGCAGAGGTGGTAATTACCGATAAAAAAGCCGATCAGGTGGTTAAAGATGTTCAGATGAGTGTTATAGAAATGCCGGTGAACCAGATAAAAACCCTTCCGGTATTTATGGGTGAGGCTGATGTGATGAAAACCCTCCAGCTCATGCCGGGAGTTCAGTCGGGTAGCGAGGGTACGAGCGGTTTGTATGTGAGGGGAGGCGGCCCCGATCAGAACCTGGTATTGCTCGATGGGGTTCCTGTATATAATGCAGATCACCTGTTCGGATTCTTTTCGGTGTTTAATCCGGATGCCATTTCGAATGTAACACTGATTAAGGGCGGCTTCCCAGCTCCCTATGGCGGAAGGCTTTCCTCGGTTGTAGATATACGTCTTAAGGAGGGAAATCTGAGAAAATTCTCTGGAGAAGCCTCCATCGGAACTGTAGCATCGAAATTCGTTGTCGAAGGTCCGATTATTAAAGACAGAACTTCGTTTATTATAAGTGGCCGGCGCACCTATATCGATGTGCTGGCAGCACCGGTTATTGGTGCCATCAACAGAGCAGCTGGTGGATCCTCAAAACTGAGAGCAGGATATTATTTCTATGACGGAAACATTAAGCTCAATCATAAATTTTCAGATAAAGACAGGTTGTTTGTGAGTGCTTACATGGGTCGCGATAAAGCCTATGTACGCAACGAGAACGACTATATTTATCTCGATACAATAAATACTTCTTACGACGATAATGGTTTGTACTGGGGAAACATTACCACTGCCGTACGTTGGAACCATGTTTTCAATAAAAAATTATTCGGCAATGCAACTGCGGTTTTTTCTGATTATAAGTTCGATACCTATATACATTACAGGGAAGAGCGTGGAAACCAGACAATAGGAAACTATGAGTACGATTATTTCTCAGGCATTACCGACTGGGGCGGGAAACTCGATTTTAATTATTACCCCTCACCCAAACATGAAATACGTTTCGGTGCCAACTATCTCTACCACACATTCAAACCAGGGGTATCGACCTTCAGGCAAAGTGCCGATTCTTCTGCAGCAATCAATCTTACATTCGGCAACAGACCCATTTATGCAAATGAGTATTACGCTTACGTTGACGATAATATTACGGTTACAGCGCGACTGAAAGCTGACCTTGGAGTGCATTATTCCGGGTTTTTCCTGAAGAATAAGTGGTATCAGTCGTGGCAACCACGCGTTTCGATGCGGTATCTGATTAATGAAAATATTTCGCTGAAAGCAGCTTTTACACAAATGGATCAGTATATTCACCTGCTTACAAACAGTACTGTTGGCTTACCTACCGATTTGTGGTTACCTTCTACCGACAGTATTCATCCACAGAGGAGTTATCAGGGAGCCGTAGGTATTGCCTATAATTTCAGAGATATCTGGGATTTTACCATTGAAGGTTTCTACAAAACTATGGATAACCTGATTGAATATAAAGAAGGAGCCAGTTTTTTCGATATTGGTGAAAAATGGGAGTCAAAGTTGGAAATCGGCAGGGGGTGGTCGTATGGTGTGGAATTTCTGGCAAGGAAAAATATTGGAAAACTCACAGGCTGGATTGGTTACACCCTCGCATGGTCGTGGAGGCAGTTCGATAATCTGAATTTTGGAGAACCCTTTCCGTATAAATACGACAGACGTCATGATGTTTCGGTTGTGGTGATGTATCAGTTGAACGAAAACATCGACTTTGGAGCAACCTGGGTTTATGGCACCGGTAACGCCATAACGCTGGCAGTTGCCCAATACGAAGACCTTAATTCCGGCCTTTCGAATTACTATTTCTACGGGGACCCAGTGGAGCATTACAACGGAAGAAACTCATACCGGTCGCCTGCCTATCACCGCCTCGACCTGAGTGCAAATTTTCATAAAAAGATTAAAATCGGGGAGCGTACATGGAGTGTAGGTCTGTACAACGCATACAGCCGTCAGAATCCGTTTTATTTGTATTTTGGTTATAACAACTTTGGGCAGCGGGTATTGAAACAGGTAAGCCTATTTCCTGTGATACCTTCCGTTCGGTATTCACTTAAATTCTAACTGCGCTATGAAAAAAGCAATATTATTTTTCGGTATGTTTTTGCTGCTGTTTTCGATAGCATGCGAAAAAATTATTGAAATAGATCTTGAAGCAACAGAACCCAGGCTGGTTATCAATGCTATTATTTGCCCTGATTCCGCAGTTACCGTGTGTATCTCCAGAAGCATGCATATCCTCGATAATCATAATATCGTTAGAATTACCAATGCAACAGTGAAGCTTTTCGATAATGGAATAGAGCTGGCCCAGCTCCAGCATCAGGGCAATGGTATATACACTTCGCCATTGTATCCTGTGGCAGGTCGCACATATACGGTAATTGCATCGGCTCCCGATTTCGAGGAAGTAACTGCTGTTTGCCCCATTCCGATTGCCACAGGGATTGTCCAGATTGATACAGCCATTCTTAAAGATGAATACGATTATCCTTTTCTGAACCTGCAGGTACACTTCAACGACCCTGAATCTGTGGAGAATTATTACATGTTGCAGGCATATCAAAAATACGCGTATGAGGAATACGATCCTTACGGTTTTGTTGTAGATACGCTGTATCAGAACGAAGATACGGTAATTGTTGACACAACATGGGGAATCTACACCACGCGCCTTGCATATGAGCCTTTATACCTGAATTCCTCCGATCTGATCGCAGAGGAAGTGAGCACAGGTACAAACGCAATTGTATTCTCCGATGCTCTCATCGATGGAAAACCCTATAGTTTTAAGGCCTATGCTTACGTGTACGTTTATACAACAGACGATGAGATTACCATGTATCTTTACCTGAAGAGCATTTCCAAAGACCTTTATTTGTATTATAAAACCCTTGCAGCACATTATAACGCTTCGGGTGACCCATTTGCCGAGCCTGTGTTTGTGTATTCCAATGTCGAAAATGGCATGGGTGTGCTGGGTGGTTACAGTTATGCCATCGATTCCATAAAGCTTAACCCGGAAGATTTTCAGGGGGGCTGGTATTATATGGAAAAATAATAAATTGACCGCTTCCTTCTTTAATGTTTAGTGTTTTAAAAGCGGATTAGAATTACTACATTTGTTTCAAACAATCGAAACATGTTTACTCCTGATGATGTAGTCACACTGAGAAAGCGCGGAATTCAACCTGATGAAGCCTATAATCAAATAGAAATGCTGCGGAAAGGGACACAGTTTATCGAACTGCAAGCTCCTGCAACCGAAGGCAATGGAATTTTAGCACTTGCTAATGAAACTGAAAGATTCTGCCGGATATTTGATGCGCAAAGAAACAGAATAGCCATGGTACGTTTTGTTCCTGCTTCGGGTGCTGCAAGCAGAATGTTTAAACGTTTAATTGATGTAGCTTCGAAAACAAACCTGCCGGCTGATGATTTTCATGGAATATTGGCAGACATGGAGTTTTATTCGGTGGGGAACACACTGCGCAATATTAATCGTTTTGCCTTTGCCAGACAATTGGCTCATTTGTTGGGGGTGAAATACCCCATTGAAGTAAACGAAAAGAACTTCAGGCAGATTGCTGCAGCAATTATTCAGGATAGGGGACTGAATTACATGAATTTACCCAAAGGTCTGCTTTTATTTCATGAATATGAAGGTTTCTGCAGGACGGCTTTTGAGGAGCATATTTCCGAAGGGCTTCAATATGCAGTTGGAAAGTGTAATTGTCTCAATCAGCATTTCACGGTTTCACCTGAACATTTGAATGCTTTTACAAAGCTTAAAGACAGGGTTGTTGCAAGCTATGAAAAGTCTGTTGAACTACAAATTGAATTCTCGCAACAGTTGCCATCCACCGATACACTAGCAGTTGATGAGGATGGTCATCCATTTCGTAATGCAGATGGTAGCCTTCTATTCCGCCCCGGTGGGCATGGTGCATTAATCGAAAACCTGAATACCCTTGACGCAGAGCTTGTTTTTATTAAAAATATCGACAATATAGTTCCGGATTATCTGAAACCCGAAACGATTACGTACAAAAAGTTAATTGCCGGCGTTCTTTTGGAAATAAAAGACACAATATTTACATTCCTGAAAAAACTGGATCAAAACACAATCAATCAGGCAGAGATCGATGTAATGATGGATTATGCCAGGAATGTTTTAAACATTGTTACAGCGGAAAAGAGAGATGTTTATCTGGATTCTGTGGCTTTTCTACGAAAAAAACTTAATCGACCCATCAGGGTGTGCGGAATGGTTAAAAATACCGGTGAGCCGGGTGGAGGACCTTTCTGGGTTAAGCATTCTGATGGAAGCAAAAGTCTGCAGATAGTTGAAAAAGCCCAGATCAATCTGAGTATATCCGATCAAAGAATGGCATTTGACGCATCTACCCATTTTAATCCGGTGGATTTAGTCTGCTGGATTACCGATTATAACGGAAAAAAATTCGACCTGCTCCAATTTCGCGATAACAACACTTTTTTTGTTGCATCGAAAACCCATAATGCACGGGCGTTATCGGCTCTTGAGCTGCCGGGCCTATGGAATGGGGCAATGGCCGACTGGATTACGCTATTTGTTGAAGTGCCTTTAATTACTTTTAACCCTGTGAAAGAGGTAAACGATTTACTGCGCAGTGAACATCAGCCTGTGCAATAATTATTTTAAAGCATGAGCCGAAAAAAAATACCCCTTTTTGTTTGGATACTTACAGCAATGCTTGCCGGAATTGCTTTTGGCGTTATTGCTACCCTTACCGATGCAACTCAGTTTACAGCATTTTATGTTAAACCATGGGGAGTGATTTTTATTAACCTGTTGAAAATGGTTGCCATGCCTCTCATTTTTTTCTCTCTGGTAAAAGGAATATCCGATTTAAAGAATATAAGCAGTTTGTCGAAAATGGGACTGAAGACAATGTTGCTTTATTTGTGCACTACATTGTTAGCAGTTGGTATTGGTCTTGTACTTGTAAATGCAATCAAGCCAGGAGAGTCGTTCCCCGGAGACAATGTTCGATTGCTTGAAACGCGTTTTGAACAGACTATAAGCAATAAGCAACAATCTGCAGGAACCTTTCAGGAACAAGGCCCCCTTCAGTTTGTGGTTGATATTGTTCCTGAGAATATTGTTACCGCCGCATCCGACAATAAGCTAATGCTGCAAATGATTTTCGTCTCAATGCTTATTGGAATAGCCATGATTAGCTTGCCGGAGCAAAAAACTGTGGCTTTTAAAAAGCTTGTTGATTCTCTTAATGACATTGTTCTGAAAATAATCGATATGATTATGTATACTGCGCCTTTCGGTGTTTTTGCATTAATGGCGTCAGTAATTACCGATATAGCACAGGGTGATATCACTCAAACAGGCGGTTTGTTTACATCGTTGTCGATGTATGCTCTTGCGGTTGTAACCGGAATGGTACTATTACTGTTCGTAGTATACCCTGTTTTAATTAAAGTGTTTGCAGGAATATCGCCTTTGCGTTTTATGAAAGGCGTTTTCCCTGCCCAGCTGGTTGCATTTAGTACCAGCAGCAGTGCAGCAACCTTACCCGTTACTAAAAAATGTGCTGAAGAAAACCTGAAAGTCAACAAAGAGGTAACGAGTTTTGTGCTTCCCCTGGGGGCAACCGTTAATATGGACGGAACAAGCCTTTACCAGGCTGTTGCAGCAGTATTTATTGCTCAGGCCTATGGTATCGATTTGAGTATTACTCAGCAATTGACCATTCTGTTAACCGCCACTCTGGCTTCTATCGGGTCGGCAGCTGTTCCCGGGGCAGGTATGGTTATGCTTGCAGTGATATTGGGATCAATTCACGTACCTATCGAGGGAATTGCATTGATTTTTGCCATCGATCGTCCACTTGATATGCTTCGAACAACAGTTAACATAACAGGAGATAGCCTTGTGGCATGCATTGTGAACAGAAAGTACAAAGTTGTAAAGCTTAATTCGGCTTAGGAGACAAGAGCGATTCGATTATAGATTGTTTTTAAGGACTGATTTGTTGAATATAGGTGAGTAATAATAATACCTTAAATATATGGAAAACAATGTGATTATTATTAATGAAAATTGTCGGTTATGTAAATCATGTGTTGAGGTTTGTCCGAACCAGATTTTTGCCCTGAATGAAAATCATGTAGTTGTTAAACCGGAGCGTACTCATCTATGCTTTGCATGCGGACATTGTATGGCAGTTTGTGCTCACAATGCTGTTGTGGTAGAAGGTTTAAACTTGGAGCGCGATTTTTTTGATTTACCGAGTGCTACCAATAGTAGCGAAGCGTTTCGATGCTTACTGCAAACACGGAGGTCGGTACGGGTATTCAAGAATACCCCGGTTCCTGAAGAGATGTTGCAAATGATTGCAGAAGCAGTAAGCTTTTCGCCTCCCAGCTTCCCGCCGGTGAAGACAGAGCTGGTGATTATCAACGGCAGGGAAAAATTAGAGGCAGCGCTTCCGCAAATGGTTGCGATGTACGAAAAAATGGTGAAAGGGCTTTCCAACCCCATTGCGAAAACATTTATAAAAAAAAGTATGGGTCATGAGAAGTATAAGATAGTCAAAAATCACCTCCTCCCATTACTGAGTGTAAAACTACCCTATATGCTTGCCGGCACAGAAGATTCAATATTCAGGGGGGCTCCTGCTTGTATGCTTTTTCATGCTGACAGGGAGGCTGACAATGCAGTTCCCGATATTTACATAGCTGTTGGCTTTGCCATTCTTGCGGCACATTCTCTTGGGCTGGGAGCAACTGTAGTCGATTTGATAGCACCCGCAGTTGAACGCACCCCTGCACTGAGAGCATTGTTTTCGATACCCGAAGGCAACAAGGTTGTTGCAGCAGTTATTCTCGGGCACCCGAAATACCGCTTTAAAAAAGGTATAAAAAGACAACTGAAAAGCGTTGTTTACATGTAGAAAAAATATTAAAATTGCAACTCAAACCTTAATTGCCGGATGAAACAGATAATACGCCTTGCTTACTATAATAAGAGCGAATGGAATTATCTGCTCGATATTATCGACGACAGATGCAGTCTGCCGGAATCATGGGAAGCATGGTTTGAAAGTCATAAAAATATGAAGAGGGATATTGTTGCCGGGGGAAATAAGGTTAGGGAGATTAAAATTATTGTGGATGAGTTGATTGAATATTGCGAATTGCGGCAACTTAAAATCGATACCAAGGCGATCAATCAGTTTGTGAAAAACTATTAAGCTGTCCCGAAAATAGATCTTGAAAAAAAGAGGCTGATGCGTTTTCGCATCAGCCTCTTTAGTATTAAAAATAAAAATGTAAAACGCAGAAGTATAACCCTTAACTGACTTGCAAAGCAAGGTTAAGGAGCTATACTAAATTTTTCAGAAATCAGATTATTTCTTCAGCAGATCTCTGATTTCGGTAAGTAATTCTTGTTCTTTCGATGGAGCCGGTGGAGCAGCAGGAGCTTCTTCCTTTTTCTTCTTCATGCTGTTCATTCCTTTTATCATCAGGAAAATAACAAAAGCAATGATGATGAAGTCGATGACTACCTGAACAAAATTGCCGTAATTTAACGTAACCGCAGCTTTTTCGGCTGTTGCTTCGCTAATAGTAACCTTGAGGTCGGTGAAGTTGACGCCACCCAATAAATAACCAATGGGCGGCATAATTACGTCGTTAACCAGTGAGCTCACTATTTTACCAAATGCCCCACCGATGATGATACCGACAGCCATGTCGATAACATTGCCACGCATGGCAAAATCTTTGAATTCTTTTACGATTCCCATGATTAAGTTTTTAAGTTATTACTAGAACTTATACGTAAATCCAATACCCAGTATTTCCTTGAATTGCAGTCTCGGGCCCCCTGGACCATCAGTTGCATTAATTACTCCGTCGTCGTTACGGTCAACGGCAATGATAATATCGTCGTCGTACATGAGCTGGGTGGTAATTGTGGCCGAAATGAATTTGTTCACCTTGAATGAGAAAATGTTTTCCCAGTTTACATCAATATTCTGAGGATTGTGCAGATAGTTCGAGAATAAGTCGAGTTTCGATAATACGGTTACATTTTTTTCTTTGAAAAATGAATGGGTATAAACAACTCTGATATAGCCCCCGAATTCACTTCTCACTTTCTTACCAGGGGTAGTGAGCAAGCCATCTGTGTAAATAGCAGGTGTCACCCCAAAAGCTCCGGCATTGGCAAAGTCTTCGTCGAGAACAAAGGTTGTTTTCGATGTGAAAGGAGCAATAAACGCAGTAAAGTCGGCGCAAGGTTTAAAATCCATCCCGATGGCACCAATCAGATAGGCAGGAGCCATCAATTTTGAAATAGCAACTGAATCGTTCGGATAGTTATATCCGTTGGTCATCTGCGTTTTAAAGTTTAGGATGGCTGCGTAGTACCACGATTTTGATGCCTGCCGCCCATACTTCGACGAAAAATCAATTTTATCGTCTGTTTTTATAAAACTGCTATTCTTTCCCTGCTTTAACAGGCCATACCCTACATCGAGCATATTGTCCCATGACGATTTGCCTTTGTGATAGGTGGCAAAAGCACTGAACAGTCCGTTGATGCCCAACGAATTCTGACCGCCGGCAGCCCAATTGACAAACGAAGCCTGAGCCAAGTTGATGCTTAGAACTCCTCCGGTTTTCCACTGTTTTAGCCCCTTAAAAAATCAGACAAAATTATAGACACAAATCTATAACTT
>ENA-UPTA01000460-UPTA01000460.1-activated-sludge-metagenome-genome-assembly--contig:-NODE-460-length-47129-cov-8.260823_pt1 | contig 47129 bp, 41 predicted proteins | sample MGYA00238184_ERZ773361 | MGnify/ENA primary metagenome ERZ773361 (study PRJEB29100, sample SAMN05720205) | activated sludge metagenome | isolation source: anaerobic digester from wastewater... | reverse complement strand
TCCTCACTTTATCACTTTATCACTTTATCACTTTATCACTTTATCACTTTATCACTTTATCAAAATACCTCGATGAGTTTTATCAATTTTCAAAAATTTGGTTCCCTTTTGGAATAAAACCCGCGTTCCTTTTTGGAAGTAATTTTTATTTTTTGTAGCTTTGATGCGGGATTGAAAACAAATGCAAACTGGGGAGGTTCGATTCCCCGATGAAGTTCTTTTTTTTCGTTACCATTTCGTTACCATGGTTTTTGCGTGTCGTGAATTTCTTGCACAGCAAAGGTTTTATTACAAAACATAAAGTCCCCGTCGGACTGCAAAAAAGAGTCGGATTGAAGAAATCCGGCTCTTTTCTTTAAAACAATAATCATTTTGCCGATTTTGTTTTGGATCATTTGTTACTCGCAGGCAAGGTAAAATAAAAAGTACTTCCTTTTCCCATTTCCGATTCGAGCCGCATTGAACCACCAAGTAATTCGACGTAAGCTTTCGAAATTGACAAACCCAAACCAGAGCCTCCATATTGCCTTGTATAGCCTGTGTCGACCTGACGAAACCGCTTGAATATTTCTTCGTGCAATGTTTTTGGAATTCCTATTCCTGTGTCTGCTACAAAAAACTGAACGAATTCACCAATCTTTTCATACCCCAAAACCACGGACCCTTTTCTGGTAAATTTCAAAGCATTATTAACAAGGTTATCAATAATCTGTGTAAGCATCGATTCATCGGTTACAATTGAAAAATCATCAGGAGTATTTGAGGTAACATACGAAAAAGTGAGGTTTTGAAGTTTTGCCTTTGCAGAATATTTATTATACATCAGGGAACACAAATCTTTCACAACCAAAGCTTGTTTATTTGTCTTTACCTGTCCGGCTTCAATTGTTGAAATGCTGATAATATCGTTAATAATTCCAAGTAAATGGTTACTGCTTTTTATAATCATAGTGCTGTATTCCATCCGTTTGTCTGGTGTCAAATCATGGGATTCAAGGAGTTCCGAAAACCCAATAATTGCATTCATGGGAGTACGAATTTCGTGCGAAATATTATGCAAGAATGCTGTTTTTAGCCGATCGCACTCCTCTGCTTTTTCTTTTGCCAAAATAATTTCCTCTTCTGCACTTTTTCTGTCAGTGATATCGGTAAGTGTTCCAATATAGCCTGTGTATGCATTTCCATTAACCTCAGGGACCGCATTTCCCAAAACCCATAAAACGCCGCTCTCGGGTTTCAGAAAGCGCCATTCTGCCATAAACGGCTCCTGTGCAGTTATAGAATTATACCATAAATCAACTATTCGTTTTCTGTCTTCGGGATGAATTCTATTCATAAAATTTCCACTCGAAATGTCCTTGGGGTTTAATCTGGTCATGCTAAGGCACATAGGGTTAACATAGGTTAAATTGCCTTCAGTATTTGCGCGGAATATTCCCACAGGAGAAATGTGTGATAGATTGTGAAATAATTGTTCGCTTTCTTTTAGGGCTTTTTCGGCTTTTATGCGTTCATCATTAAGCTTTTTTAATTCCATTATGGTGTCGATGGCATGGGGTAGCCCCTGAATGTGGCTTACCGATTTAATGACATAATCGGAAGCCCCCATTTTCATTGCCTGTATAGCAATTTCTTCTGAACCTGTTCCTGTAACAATAATCACGGGGACACCGGGCTGAAATTCTTTAACGAACTGAATAACCTGCAATCCGTCGAAACCAAGAATATTGAAATCGCTCAGAACAAGGTCGAATTCTTCATTTTTCAAATAATGCTCGAATACTTCTCTGTTATCGGCTTCAATTATTTCAAACTTATCGTCTTCCCTCAACAGTGCATCTTTTACAAGAAGCCGGTCGTGCATGCTATCATCAATATGAAGTATTCTGATTTTCTTTTCCATGGTCAATAAAATTTAATTTATAATCCGGGGGCACCGATATTCAATGTAAACCAATAATCATCAATTTTTTTCACAACTTCGGTAAACCCATCAAATGAAACCGGTTTCAGAAGGTAACTATTTGCCCCGATGTCGTAACTTAATGCCCTGTCGCCATCTTCTTTCGATGAAGTCAGAATTATTACCGGTATACGTTTCAGAATATCAGAGCTCTTTATTTGCCGCAATACCTCAAAACCATCGATACCCGGCATTTTCAGGTCGAGTAAAATAAGATTAGGTAATGGGAACTCCGACCTGTCAGAAAATTTATTTCGTCCGAAAAGGTAATCGAGGGCTTCCTGCCCGTTTCTTGCTACGCTGATTTTATTTTTAAGTTTTGCTTCCCTGAAAGCATCGAGAGTAAGAATTACATCCATTTGATTATCTTCCACCAAAAGAATTGTTGCCAAATTTTCCATATATTTAGTTTTTACAAAGCGGTAATTCAATTATAAAGCGACTCCCCTCTCCAACCACAGAATCAACACTTATCGTGCCATTGATCATTGCCACAGCTTTTTGTACTGTGGCGAGCCCGATACCGGTACCCGGATATTGGTCTTCGCTGTGCAGGCGCTGAAAAATATTAAATATTTTCTCCCAATATTCTCGCGGAATACCAATACCATTATCGGCCACCGTTACAGTTGCAAAATTGTCGCTGGTAGTACAGGATATGTCAATTTGCAACATCACATCCGTACGCCTGTAAGTTATGGCATTTTCAATCAGGTTGTTAAAAATCTGCATCAGCAGGCTTTCGTCTCCTTTAACTTCTGGGAAAGATGAATCTGTTCTGAGCACTCCCCCGACTTCTTCGATGCGTTGTTTGAAATCGGTTTTTAATTTCTCTGCGATTTTGTAAAGCGAAACAGGGTGCAGGTCAATGGATTTCCGACCCAGTCTGGAATAATTCAACAAATCGTTTATTAACTGCTCCATCCTGATACTGGCTTCCACAATATAATTCATATATTGTTTCCCTTCCTCATTCAAAGAGTTGGTGTGCCTTCTTGAAAGTATCTGCGAAAAACCAAAAATTGCACGCAAAGGGGCCCTCAAGTCGTGAGAAATAGAGTAACTGAACGACTCAAGCTCTTTATTTATAGCCACCAACTGTGCGGTGCGTTCAGTAACTTTGTCTTCCAAAGTAAGGTTTAGCAGATGTAGCTCACGCGTTCGTTCTTCAACGCGCATTTCAAGTTCGCGATTATGCTTTTGCTTGTTTCTGTAAGCAAAATAAATAAGCGCAACCACTGCAAACACCAGTAAAATAATAATTAACAACAGATATAAAATCTTCCGCTGATTATGAATTTTCGAACCTTGCTCCTTCAGCACTTTCTTCTGAGCGGCAATATGTGTTTTTTGTTTTTCCAATTCCTGCTCTTGTTCTTTCAACAACTGGGCACCTTCTTCGAGCGAAGCTCTTTGATTTTCGAGGTCTTTCGATTGTAACTTAAATGTATTATTCTGCTCTACAATCTGCAATTTCTGGTTCTGCAGTTCAGCCGTTTGCTTACATAGCTGGCTTTGCTGATGTTCCAACACCAACTGTTGCTCCTGAATTTGTTTGGATTGCCGGCGCAAGCTATCTCTACCCATTTGTACTTCTTCATTCCTTTCGATCACCTCCTGCTGCAGTTTGTTCAAATTGTTTTCGAGATTTTCTGCTCGTTTTTGCAAACTTCGCAGGCTTTCTTGCCCTTCATGGTACAAAGCAGCAACGTCAACTTCAGTCCCTCCTGTAAGCACCATATCCGGCATAATGGTGATATTTTGGTTCAGAATATTTGATCTGTTAATTTTAAACAGCAGCGTACCGTCTTTTGAGGTATAAAAGTCAACCATAATTAGGTTTTCATCCTTATATTCATCACTGACAAGTAAAATATTTTTACCTTCAATTTTATCGAAAATATCCACCAACATTTCTTCGCTGTCGTTGGTAACAAATATTAGCTGGCAAGCAACGCCGGGCTTGAAAGTGGTTGCCGAACTTACAGTAATAGGTTTGCCTCTAAGGGTTTTGGTCTTTGCCAGATTGTTTAGTTCATTTATTATCTTCTGGTCCTGCCCTATTATCAAAAAGTGAAAATCAGATATTACCGTTTCGTTTTGCCACTCCACATTTTTTGCAAAATTATAGATATATGCACTCATTGCCGCCTCGCGCGATACTTGTTGGGCTTGCACATACATTGACATCAGGGTAAATGCAATAAAATAAAATACACTATGGCAGACATTTTTCATTCTTTTCTTTTAATAGTGTAATACATATGCCACCGAAAGAAGTATTGTACGTTGTGGCTGACGATAGCGATCAGGATCACGGTTCGATGTATGATAATACTCCTGATTAAGAATATTTTTTACAACCAGTTGTGATGTAAAGTTCTTATAATTCAATAGAGAAAAGGCTCCGTCGAATACTATAAATGCATCAACAAAGTTGCTTCCGGTAGATTGAATAGTTTTGGGATTTTCGCGTTGACCGACATAATGAGCTCTGAGATTTAAGCTGAAATATTCGTTCAGGAAATAACTGATCATAGCATTTGTACAATGCGGGCTTATCTCAGCAATCGGATCGGAATAAGAACAACTGTTAGTAAAGGTGTAATTCAACGACGCCCTGATTTTTCTTGAACTATATCCAAAGCTAGCTTCTGCGCCACGAATATTTATTTCACCGATATTGTACCAGCGGTAGGCATCCCCAATATATTGCTTGGTAATTGCGTTTTCGAGTTTGTTATTATATCCAGTAACCGTAAAGTTTACTTTGCGTGTAATATTAAAAACAAACGATAGCTCGAGCGACTGCATCTTTTCGGGCATTAAATCAGCGTTTCCAAGGCCATCGGTATAATCCCAAGGTTTGGGCGCCCGGAAAGCCTGAGCATACGAAAATCGAAATAAGTGCCTTCCAAGCACATAGCTGACACCAGCCCTGGGGGTAAGTACCTGATTATAAATACTACTGTAGTCGAAGCGCACTCCACCGGAAATATATATGTTTTTAAATAATGTTAGCCGTGGTTCCACAAAAACACTGGCGAGGTAATTGTTTAACAAATTAGGTCTATCCGGTCTGGGAGGTTTTAGAACAGCACTGTCGCTGTATGAATATGAAGCTTTTTCCGACAGGAATTCGTACTCAAAAGTCAATCCGCCTGTTACTGCAAAAAAATCACAAGCTGTATAATGGAGAATGTTTTCGAACCCGGTAAGGTTGTTCGGACGATAATAACCAACCTGAGCCGTGTCGAGAACGGAATATACCGAGTTGGGCATTACGGTTGCGTTGCGGTTATATAGCAAAGAACTCAAATGCAATTTGGGTGTCAGATTTCGTGAAAATTTCAGGTAGTTGTTCAAAAAGCAGATATTCCATTCGGTGCCGTAATCACGGTAAATGGTTCCTACCGACTTATTATATGTCGCTGTAGAAGCTCGTTTGTTAATGAAACCTGTTCCGAAAGTAAAGTCTTTAAATTGAATTTTCAGGTCAGCAGCATAGTCTCTTTCGAAATTGTCCATCAAATCTGTCCAGTTATTATCTCCTGCAGCGCCCTTCAAATCGGCTTTATCGGAATTCTTCAACATTCCTGAAACAGTAATGCCGAAGTTTTTTTCCGGGTTGTAAAACATGAAATTTACATTGCTTTCATACGTGTTAAAGGATCCAAATCCCGATTTGATCTCAAATTTATTTTCAGTGGGCGCTTTTGTAATAATATTTATTATTCCGGTAACAGCGTTTGTGCCGTATGCAACAGATGCCGGACCTGCTATAATTTCAATCCGTTCCACATTCGACAGGTTATACTGAGCACCGCCATAAAAGCCTCCTGAATTAAGTTCGTTAACCATTATACCATCAATAAGCAGAAGCGTAAGATTGTTCTGATTGGGAATTCCTCTTTGGAATACATAACTATTAATGCCGAGTATATTTCTGAACTGGAACCCGGGCAGGTCGGCAAGAACCTCTTCGAGCGTAAAATAGCCATTTTGTTTAATCTGCTCTACTGTGATAATTATAATTGTTGAAGGTACTTCTTTAATTTCCTGCTCTGTTTTTGAGGCAGTAACAATTTTAAGTTTCGACAATTCGGTAAAATCCATATCGTAAATATCGACTGTATCTTCCTGTGCAGAAATAATACCGGCAATAATCAGAAAAAATAATATTAAACCGACAAATATTGGGCTTTTCATCTTCGAATTATCATGCTACTCCCAAATGTAGCAATTTTCTTCCGGAAATACCCGAGGAGCTATACCGATTAGCAAAAAGAAACCATGTGAAATCAGCATCCTTTTTTGAACCTCTTGATATTACACAGTTATACAATGCCAAGGTTTTTAATAACATGAACTATACTAACTTAAAGTATCTATGTTACTTTTTATAAATTTTACCCTCCTTTAGTTAAAGAAACGTACTTGCATTTTGAATTGAAATGTACGCAGATTGCAACTCCGTTGCGGTGTAATTTCTCATATTTTGAATAACACAAACCAAATTAAACCCCAAAAATGCTTTGATTGATTCAGACCATCTGATTACACCCTCTTGCATCGCTATTATCGGCACGCCCAAGCAGCTCAAAGCTACCGTCGCTTTGCACCGTACCCACATCAGAAGTTCCAATAAAACAACAGGAATGAATATTGGCTAGGTCGATGATATTCAACATACCTGTTCCAGCTTCAGAAATACACAGAGGGTCGGTAGCATCACGCACAAGTACTTTCATACGAGGGGTCGGTCTGAATATTCCATCAGAAACAGCATAAGCCTGCGATAATAATTCTGTCATTCCATATTCCGAATGAATTGTTTTCACCGAGAATGACTTTTTTAGAAAACCATGCATTTCGGAACGAATAATTTCTTTACCCATTCCTTTAGAACCTCCGGTTTCCATCACAATGCAATGCTGAACCGGCATAGGGTATTGTTCGGCAAATTTCATCAGGGCATGGCTTACGGCCCACAGAAAATAGGGTTGTGCCACGGCTTCCAGTTTCTGAATTTTAAGAAACACCTCATCATCGCCACTGGAATATATGCCAGACTCACTGTGTCCACCTGCTGCAATCAACTGCCGAAGCATATAAATGAGCGAAGCATCGTTTCTTTCGATATAGCCGGGCAGAATGGCAATAAACCTAAACTGAGCCGGAGCACCGTAAAAACTTCGGAACCCCTCATCTAGGTTACGGTCGTATAAATTGAGGTCGTGTACATAATGATACGAATTCGTGCCAGTTGTACCTGAACTTTTGAAAACAGATGTACGATGTTTTTCGCCACAAACAATCTGATTGTTTTTAAAAAACTCTATCGGTAAAAATGGAATATTGCGGATTTGTCTTACATTATCAGGCGATTTGTGCAATAATTCGCAATACCTCCTGTAAGGCTTGCAGCATTCATATTGAATGACAAAAGCACGCATTGCCAAAGTGTTGAATGAGTATTCAAAAAGCTTGTTGAAAATATCGTTTTTATATGTTTCTATTGAATCGGACATAAAAAAGGGGCTTTCGCCCCAAAATTATGAAATTTAGTGCAATTATTTTTTGGTAAAACCAACACTGGTTGCATCGTAGGCGAGAATATACTTACCCTTAGGCAGAGAACTTACATCAATGGCCTCGCCGGAACCTTCGAGCACTGTTGCCCCAAAACTGTTTACAACATAGTACATGCTTGCAGCACTGAGTGTGATTTCTGTTTTTACCTTTTTCAGCTTGGATGTAACCACAACAGGCTCCTGGGTATTTGTGTACAAATATTCATCAGAAAACCGTGTGCGGTACAAGTGATCTTTCTGAATGACCCTGTATCGGTTTTCACCGGATGATGGAAGAATGGCTGCTGTATAGGTATTTTCGCCGGGGCCTCCCTTACCCTCAACTGTGGCTACGGTAATCCAGCGGTTCCACCTGAATTGTTCCACCTGAAACGGAATTTTACTGGTTTCACCCGTGGTGCTAAAATTTAGTACATTTCCCGTAATATTGATGGCCGTAACTGTAAAGGTGGTTATTGGTTTAAGTACCTCCGGGTTAATTATCTTCGGTGCACAATCGTTACTGTGAACAAACCTGATTTCGAGTCCGTCTCCAACTTTTAGGTCCAGTTTCGACAACGAAATGCAAAAAGCACTCGAATTCAGCACATCTTCATAAACATTGTTGTTTATAAAAATTTCTGTCACGCAATAGGTGTATCCCTCATCATCAAGCATCGGGTTTATAACATAAAGATCGATTCCCTGATACAAACCTTTAACAATATATTCTTCAGCTTTCAAATTATAACCACCTGTAAATGTGATGATTACACTAATAAATAGTAAATATTTTTTCATTATTAACAATATTTATTAACAAAGTTATTAACAAAGATAATGTACTTGTTGCGAGTTTGCAAATTTTCTTGACAATTTTTTCATAAAATCATATTTATAGCATATTGCACCATCCACAATGCTAAGTTAATAAGTGATTTAAAATCAGCCTTCAACAGTATTGATTAAAGCGTTTGATTACTTACATTTGTAAAAATTGCATTATATGAAAAACATCGCATTGCTTATTACAGCAGTTATTTTAAGTAATTTCATATTTTCTCAGGAGTTCGAAACCACCACCGATTATTACAAAAATGGTGTTAAAAAATCGGAAGGGATGATGCATTTGGGCAGAGAAATGGGCCACTGGCAATATTTCGACAGCAACGGAAAGCTGGTAAGAGAAACCGATTATTATAAAGGAGAACTGTATGGCAACGACATCACCTATTACCCCAATGGCAATAAAAACGAAGAGTTTACATTTGAAAGCAATTTAAAAAACGGTTCTTACAAGAACTGGTACGAATCGGGGGTTTTACGCACCGAAGGTTTCTATAAATACGATGTAAAAGACAGTTCCTGGACAACCTACTACAATACAGGAAAACCCGAAATGGAAGTTCTCTATAATCAGGGATCCGGGCGAATCATATCGTTTTACTCCCCAAAAAATGAAAAAACCGTTGCAAATGGCAATGGTACCGTTTTGCGGTATTACGAGTTTCCTTCCAAATTATCTGAAGGGTCTGTTGCCGATGGTTTGGAGCAAGGTCTTTGGACATATTATTTCGAAAATGGAAATATTAAAGAAACGGGCACTTTCGACAATGGAAACCGTATCGGAACATGGAAAGGATATTATGAAAACAAACAACTAAAGAGCGATATAAACTACGAAAACGGAAAGTGCGTGTATTACTACGAAAACGGGACAAAAGAAATGGAAGGAATCATGAAAAACAAAGAGCGCGATGGCGAATGGGTTTTCTGGTATCCCGACGGAAACATACGCAGCAGAAATAATTATAAGAGTGGTGTGCGCAACGGAATACAGGAAAAATACTATAGCAACGGAAATCTAGAAGCACGCATAAATTATATCGATGGTAAGAAAAACGGCGAAGCACACTGGGGCCTTCAGGACGGTAAAAAAGATATTGACGGAAACTTTGTAAATGATGTGCAGGAAGGTCTCTGGACGTACTGGCGCACCGATGGAACCAAAGGGAACGAAGGGTATTACCTGAATGGTGAAATGAGTGGAAAATGGACGTATTGGTACGGCAACGGTCAGGTGTGGCGAATAATCAACTATGAACATGGCCGGAAAAATGGCGACTACATTGTGTATTACGAAAACGGGAATGTGTTCCGTAAGGGTCAATTCGAAAATGATGTCGAAATTGGGCTATGGACAGAATACTACGAAAACAGCGCAAAAAGCCTGGAGGGTAATTACGATTTCGGTGTAATGACCGGGTTATGGAACAGCTGGTACGATAATGGTGAAAAGAAATCGGCCATTCATTATAAAAACGGACTCATCACAGACAAAGCCCTGTATTACTATCCCAACGGAAAGATTCAGATTGAGGAAAACTATGTAGTTTACGAAAATAAAGGAAATCCCGATTTATATGGCGAATCGCGGGAAGTTTCGGTGCTGAACGGGGTTACACGTACATATAACCTAAAAGGAACAATTCTTATGGAAGGCAATTATCTGCTTGGCAAAAAAACCGGCAAGTGGACATATTATAATCCGCAAGGAGGAAAAATCAGGCTTGAAAATTATAAGGACGATAAACCCGATGGCAAATGGCAGGGGTGGTACGATCATGGCGTTCAGGAATTTGAAATGAACTATAAAAACGGACTTCTCGAAGGTCGTATGGTTACTTTCGATCAGCAGGGCAATGTGGAATACGATGCTATTTACAGGGGCAATTACGAAGTTGAGGTAAAAGTAAATAATAACGACCCACAAAAGGAAAATCAACGCGACGATTATCGTCGGTAGATATTCAAATACAGATTGCTTCGGGTTTTCAACATTCCCAATGACGGGCTTTTAAACGTCATTGCGAACGCAGTGAAGCAATCTCCGTACCCGGAGACGTTGCAATAACCACCCGTCGAAATGCAGATTGCTTTGTCGCACTTGGGTGCTCCGCGCAATGACGTGCTCTCCAAAACGTCATTGCGAACGCAGTGAAGCAATCTACCGGTACAGAGACATGTTTATAACCGACCGTCAAATGCCTGTATTGAGCCTGTCGAATTGCAGATTGCTTCGGGTTTCCAACCCTCACAATGATTGGCCCTAAGTTCTAAAATCCTATCTACAATTCGAAATGCTCTTCGCTGAAACGGATTCCGTAAGTTTCGAGTTCTTTCAGTATTGGTCCATATAAATCGGGAGTGACCGGCACATGCACACCGGGCTTTGTAAATGCTTCTATAAGCACCATTTTTGTGGCAATTGCTGCCGGAATGCCTACCGTGATTGCCATAGCTGTATTTGCCTGATCTTTTCCGATAAACACCATCGACGATTTTATTCCGTACCGTTTGCCGTGAAGTTCATATTCAAACTGATGCTGCATTACGATCATGTCTTTATCATCGGCACCAAGTGCCCACTTCTCTTCGAGCAGCTTCTGAAGTATTTGTGCGGGAGTAGCGTTTTTCATATTGATACGCCTTTCTTCGAAAATACCGAGCCATTCGAGTTTTTTCATGATTTCGCCATTGCGATCCAATCCGAGAAAATCGCAGAGTTTATCCTCAACCTTTGCATTCGGGTCGAAACGCAAATACGAATTAATAAAATCACGGTAGGTTGCATTTTCGCTTCCTTCATAAATGTAGGTATCGTCGGTAATACCGAGCTGTACAAACACATTCCATGCTTCGCAATACCCCGGACGTCTCATTGTGCCCCTGAAAATAGTCGGGATATCAATCAGTCCGTAGGTTTCGCGGTACGACAGGGAGTCGCGGTTTGCATAAATTTCAAATTCACCATAACCAGGAATTTCGGTATTTTCTACCCTGCGATATATGTTATGATATGGAATGAATTTATATCGGCCATTGCGTATAAACCGTGCTGTCCCCTGCCCTGCCAGAACCACATTACGCGGATTCCAAGTAAATTTATAATTCCAAGGATTATCATCGTAATCCGGAGCAATCAGTCCACCGGTACTCGATTTGAACGAAAGCAGCTTGCCTCCCTTGTTTCGTATCTCGTCGATAACATGCATTGCCGACATGTGGTCAAGCCCCGGATCAACGCCTACTTCGTTAATAAAAATGAGTCCCTTTGCTTTGGCTTCTGCATCGAGCGACCTCATTTCGGGAGAAACATACGATGCGGTAACCATGTTTTTGCCATGTTCGGCACAGGCTTTGGCAATAATCGGGTGGAAGCGTGCCGGCAAAAACGAAACTGCCGTATCGCACTGACTTACATATTGCTGCACCAGACTATTATCGAGCACATCAAAAAAAACGGAACGCGCATTCGGATGTGCTTTTATTTTTCGAGAGGCAACTGCCGGATCGCTGTCGCCTACTATAATCTGCCAATTATATTTTTCACTGCCTTCGAGCAGGTACTCAATCAGCGAAGTTGCGCTTAGCCCTGCTCCCAAAATCAATACTGTTTTCATCTTAAAAAATTTTAACCCGCTAAACTATAATTTATATCTCTGCTAAAAAAGCTATTTCCCATTTTTGATTATGGTTAAAAACACATATGTGCTTTTTGTTGGCAGGGAAATTGTAATTTTGTCGTCCAAATACCATAATGTATGAAGCAGGTTGCAGTTTTTTTATTGGCAGTATTTTCAGCCCTTGTTATGCAGGCACAAGATGTAACGGGCAAATGGATAACCGTCGACGACCAGACAGGAATTGAAAAATCGGTGGTACAGATTTATGAAAAAGACGGAAAACTATACGGAAAAGTAATTGCTATTATCGACAAATCGAAAGGAGAAAACCCTCTTTGTACAAAATGCTCAGGTACACTAAAAGACAAACCCATTCTGGGAATGATTGTGGTTCGCGGTCTCAGCAAAACCAAAGACGGTTGGTTTGCAAAGAATGCTTTTCTCGAACCCGAAAGCGGCTGGATTGTTGATGGCAAACTCTGGCTCGAGGGCAACGAGCTTAAAGTACGCGCTGATGTGGGAATATTTCATCGCACACAAACATGGAAAAGGTTACGGTAAATAAACTGTAATTGAATGGTTAGTGCTGCACCGCACCAATATCTTCAGGCGTATGCTTGTGTTTAAAAAGTAATGCAAAGAGTATTGCCACAATAAAAGCATAAATGGCAAAGCTGATCCAGATTCCCTGCCATTGCTTCATTCCGTCAATGGTAAAAAATTTGTCGATAACAAGCCCGCTGGTCCAGCTACCCAGTATAGCTCCAAACCCGTTGGTCATCATCATAAAAACTCCCTGCGCACTGGCACGTATTTTCGAATCGGTTTGGGTTTCAACAAACAACGACCCCGAGATGTTAAAGAAATCGAATGCCATTCCATACACAATACAGGAGAGAATAATCATCCACAACCCACTTTCGGGATTGCCAAGTCCAAAAAGTCCGAAACGCAACACCCAGGCAAACATACTTATCAGCATAACTTTTTTAATACCAAAGCGCTTGAGGAAGAATGGAATTGCCAGGATAAACAATGTTTCCGACATCTGAGAAATGGACATAATAATGGTGGAATATTTCACCACAAACGAGTCGGCATATTGTGGAATATTCTTGAAGTCATCAAGAAACACGTCGCCGTAAGCATTTGTTAACTGAAGTGCAGCTCCTAAAAACATTGAAAAAACAAAGAACAATGCCATTTTTTTGTTTTTAAAGAGAACAAAGGCTTCCAGGCCAAGCATCTGAATAAAAGTTTTCTTTTGCGATGTTTGGGCAAACGTAGGGCACTTCGGCAATGTAAAAGCATAAATGCCCAATAGTAATGAAATAGCCGAAGCAATAAAAAACTGGTTTTCCGAGCTTTTGTTACCGGTCAGGTTGACGATCCACATTGCGGCAATAAAACCAATGGTACCAAAAACCCGGATTGGGGGAAAACTTTTAACAACATCATAATTGTTGCTTTTCAGTGCCGTATAGGCAATTGTGTTGGTAAGGGCAATGGTGGGCATATAAAAAATCATTGCCAGTAAAATACCCCAGAAAAACATGGTTGGTTCGTTGATCTGAGGGATTAAAAACAACGACACCGCTCCACACAGATGAAGAATACCATAGAGTTTTTCGGCATTCACCCACTTATCGGCAACAATTCCCATTAACGCAGGCATAAAAAGAGAAGCAATACCCATTGTAGAAAAAATAATTCCAAACTCCGCACCCGACCATCCTTTTGTCCCGAACCAGTAATTTGCAATAGTGATCAGCCACGATCCCCAAATGTAAAACTGAAGGAAATTCATAATAATCAACCGCACCTTAAGACCCATATCAACGTGATTTAATTGTTGTTAATCGATATCGCACCAATAAAAAAGTAACTACACATTTTTTCGTTTGTTCAGTTCATCGCGGATTCTGCTTGCCAGTTCATAGTTTTCGTCACTTACAGCTTCATTCATCATCTGCTCCAGTTCTCCGTCGGAAAGGCTGAAAATATCTTTCTGCGGGCGTTGCTCCTTCTGTGGCTCTTCCGTTGCTTTGGGACCCTCATCATCGGGGAGATTGAGGATGATTCCGGCTTTTTCCACAATTTCGTCGGTTGTGTAAATAGGGCATTTAAACCGCAACGCCAGTGCTACCGCATCGGAAGTTCGCGATTCGATAAGTTCCAGTTGTTTTTTGTTGCGGAAAATTAACTGTGAATAAAACACTCCTTCTTCGAGCTTATAGATAATAACTTCTTTTAACTCTATTTCGTAACGCTGGGCAAAATGCAGAAACAAGTCGTGTGTAAGGGGTCGGGCTGTGATTATCTCTTCGAGCTGTATGGCAATTGCCTGGGCTTCGAAACTGCCGATAATGATGGGAATACGCTGGTCGCTGTTCTCAACCGATAGAATGAGCGCATAGGCTCCGGCCTGCGTCTGGCTGTACGATAAGCCCAAAACCTGCAACCTGACTTTTTTCATCTTTCGGCATTTGCTTTCATGGCAAATATACAAATTTGATTTTTTAAATTTGCCTCAACAACTATTTATAATTATTTGCGCCATGAAATTAAAAGCACTTTTTCCGCTAATTTTTGTTTTCGCCCCCCTTTGTCTTTTCGCCCAGCATAAAAACAGCGAAACAGCACGCCATTTTACCGATCTGCTCGAAAAAGGCAATTACACAGAAGCTTCGAAACTGTTGCAGGCAAACCCTCCTACCGACAGTGCTTTCTGGGCAAATGCATGGTCGAAATTCATTAAAAACTATGGGCACATCACCGAAGAACGGAGTCTTGAAAGCGATATTTTTGGTAAATACGACATGGTGTACCGAATTGTGGATACGGAAAAAAAGACGATTAAACTGAATTATTCATTTGAGAACGGAAATCTGACCGGATTCAGGTATCAGGTTTACGACACTGCAAATGCACATCACGCTATTTATGCCAACCCACTGTTCAAAGAGAAAAAGCTCCGCTTTCAGTCGGGAAATTTCAGCATGTCGGCAGCATTATTGGAGCCTGCAGTTAATAAAGACTCAATCATTGTAATTTTTGTGCATGGGTCGGGCTCAACCGACCGCGACGAAAGCGTTGGCGGCAGCAAGGTTTTTCTCGATCTGGCACAGGGGCTGGCTTCGTATGGTATTGCTTCGTTCCGCTTCGACAAACGCAGCTATGTGTACCCCGAAGCTTTTTCGAACCGCAGCTTTACAGTGTACGACGAAACTGTGCAGGATGCGGTTTCGGCTGTTGACTATTGCCATCATGTGCTGGGATATGCCTATTCCAACATCTTTGTGCTGGGGCACAGTCTGGGCGGAATGCTTGCCCCTCGTATTGCCAACAGCATTGCAACACCCGTTGGGGGTATTATAATTTTTTCGGGCAATGCACGTGCACTTCAGACACTCATCGGCGAACAAACAGAATACCTGATGAAACGGAATGGGAAACTTACCAAAGAAGACAAAAAGCGCCTTGTAATGATGAATGAGCTGAACAACAATGTATCGAAGCTCCAAACCGGTGATGCGGCAAAAAACACGTTGGCATTGCCTTCTGGATTACCCGCTTCGTACTGGTACGATCTTAAAAATTACGATCAGTGCAAAACCGCCGCTTCTCTTGATATTCCGATTCTTGTGATGCAGGGAGGGCGCGACTATCAGGTAACCACCGAAGATTTTTTATTATGGAAAAAAGCCCTGAAAGGAAAAGCAAATGCAAGCTTTATGCTATTTAATAAACTAAACCATCTCTACGTTGCAGGCGAATCCAAATCGTATCCTGAAGAATATGAGAAGCCTGGAAATGTTGATAAATCAGCTATTGAAGCAATCTCCGACTGGTTGAAGTTGCAAGAAAAATAAAAATCAACAGCACAGAAAAGGTCAATTGCTTTTAAAATGTCTAATGAATGTCTATTCTAACATTTGACATTTGATTTATAACATTTGACTTGCTCCGGCTAATCAACCCTTATAAGGTTGTAGCGGAGATACCAGTCGTAATAATCAGTACCAAATTCAACCAATGAAAAAAACACGGCATCGCCTCCATCAGAGAAGCTTAGGTGCTGTATTTCGAAATTATTACTGCACTCGTATGAATACGGGTAGGCTGACATAGCATATTCGTACCCCACATTAAGCACTCCATATCCTTTGTTGTTGATGACTTCGTCTATTGTAAAGGTCTGGCATGGAATGTCGGCAGAAGGTTCAATACACATCTGTCCTCCGGCAGGGTTGTCAACCATTTTGTATCCAAAATAAAAAGGGGATGGCCAATAATTGGGGTTCGATACATTGGAGGCTGTAGCAATATAATGTCCGGTTTCGGTGAATGTGATATCAATATTCCAGGTGGCTCCAAACATAGCTTCAGCAGTGCCGGTCCAATGACCAACCAGCCGCCGTTGCATCGAAGCAGGGCATTCTGTAACAGTAACTTCACGCAGGGTTGTAACACTTTTATTGCCATCATAGCCGATTTTCACACTGATAATGAAGTTTCCGGCACTATCGGGCACCCAGGTAATGTTTTTTTCACTGGGGAAATTGGCAAACAGGGTGTTTTCGGAATAATCCAGAATTTTCCATTCGTAATATTCGGGTACTACTCTGTTGCCGTCGATATCGGCGTTTTCGGTAACTGAAATGCTGATGGAGTCGAAAACTACCGTTTGCGCCGATTGAATCAGAATGGTCGGCTGGGTAATATTAATTGCATTCTCGCAACCAGCCAGAAACGCCAGCAATGCAATAATCCAAATTGTTTTTTTCATGATGCAGATATTATGCAATAAAAAGTTCTCTTATTTAATAACGTATCTAAGTTACAAAAGGTTGCATCAAAATTAAATGACAAAAAAATTGTGATAACAGTTAGCATTTGACTTATGACTTTTGACATTTGACTTGCTTTATCTATTCAACCCTCACAAGGTTGTAGCGAAGATACCAGTCGTAATAATCAATACCAAATTCAACAAGCGAAAAAAACACAGCATCGCCTCCATTCGAGAAGCGAAGGTGTTCTATTTCGAAATTATCGCTGCAATCGTATGAATAGTTCGAATTGTACACAAATTCATAGCCTATCGAAAGCACTCCATAGCCCTCGTTATTAATAACTTCGTCGATTACAAAAGCCTGACACGGAACGTCGGCAGAGGGCGGTTCGAGCCCCTCATTTTGAATATCAAGATAACCAAAGTAGAACGGACATGGCAAATTTGGTGACGGCATGTTGGAGGCTGTAGCAATATAATGTCCGGTTTCGGTGAATGTGATATCAATATTCCAGGTGGCTCCAAACATAGCTTCAGCAGTGCCGGTCCAATGACCAATCAGCCGCTGTTGCATCGAAGCAGGGCATTCTGTAACAGTAACTTCACGCAGCGTTGTAACACTTTTATTGCCATCGTATCCTATTTTAACACTTATAATAAAGTTTCCGGCACTATCGGGCACCCAGGTAATGTTATTCTCATCAGGGAAATCGGTGTATAGTGTGTTTTCGGAATAATCCAGAATTTTCCATTCGTAATAATTGGGTACCACTCTGTTACCGTCGATATCGGCGTTTTCGGTAGCCGAAATGCTGACGGAATCGAAAACTGAAAGCTGCGCCGATTCAACCAGAATGGTCGGCTGGGTAATATTAATTGCATTCTCGCAACTCCAAAATGTGACAATTGATATTAGAAACAGCAAACCTATAACGAATTTTTTCATATGCTATATTAATCGTACTGTAAATATACGCCGGGAAAATAGAAAAGGTTGCATCCGGGCGAAAAACAACTTATTCCTTCAATCCAAAAGCAAGATCTCCCGCATCGCCCAGTCCGGGAACGATATACGATTTAACAGTAAGTTCATCGTCGATAGCTCCCACCCATATTGTTACCTCGTTGTCGGGAAGATATTTTTGCAGGTGCTCCACTCCTTCCTTACTGGCAATAAGCGAAATAATATGCGTATGACGAGGTTTTCCGTGTTTCAGCAAACCGCGATATGCCAACACCATGCTCTGACCGGTAGCCAGCATCGGATCGCAGATTATCAGCAGTCGCTTTTCGATAGAAGGAGAAGTAATATAATCGATCTGAATATCGAAAGTATCGTTGTTTTCGTATTTCCGGTACCCGGCAATGAAGGCAGAATCGGCGTGATCGAAAAAATCGAGTACCCCTTCGTGCATGGGGATACCCGCCCGCAGTACTGATGCTATAACCGGCTGCTCCTTCATCGTGGGAACAATGGCAACACCCAGCGGCGTCTGAATTTCCTCATCGGTAAAGGGCAGGGCTTTGCTCACTTCATAGGCAAAAATACTGGCAGCGCGCTGCATGTTTTTTCTGAAACGCATGCGCTCACATTGAATAGCTTCGTCTCTTATCTCAGCCAGATACTGGTCGAGCAGCGTTCCTTTTCCCCCGAGGTTTACAATCTTCATGTCCGGTTAATTTTGAAAAAGTAATAATACTATTTTTTTTTATTTTTTAAAATACCGCATAGCAGCCGGCAAATTGTTGATTTTCAGTTTGGGGAAATATACGGGAGTCGCCCCAAATCCTCTGAAAAATCTGGCAATACCTTCGATGGAAGAGCCCTCGAAATCGAGGATTATGTTACTGCCTGAATTGGTGTGGATTATAGTATCAAACGCCAGGAACATGGCCCTTTTATCTTTTCCGGTATCAGACGAAATACCAAAAAGGTAGGTAATATATCCACGATATTGCGAAAACACTGCAGCAGCGAATACTTCGTTATTTGAATCCAAAACGGTAAACAAACTACCTATTCCATTTATAAGCAGCTGCAACAGTTTTTTTTCAACATCCTTTATGGTTTCCTTTCCAAGCCCTCCAACCCAAGGCTGACAGCCTGCATTAATCATATAGCTTATCACACCGAAATCGGAGCTTTGAGTTACATGCAGCTGATTTTTAACCGCCCTAGCAATATTGCGGCATGTATTCTCTGAATATCCCGAGTGTAGTTCGGTATAACCGGGCTGTAATGAAAGATGATGTGTAATACCCTGTTCAGAATAAAGCGATTGATCCATTGGCATTGCCGTATTCATGGGCATATCCACCAAGCGGAATTTTCGGGGGATGGCCTCGATACATTTCTTGGTTGTTTCGGTATTGGTGAACTCTATCGAAAAGATACCAAGCTGTTGCGTCAGTGGCGGGTGAAAAATATATGAGACTCCGAATTTCTTTTTATGGGTTAGTGGCATCACACAGCGATAATCATCAGTTATAAGTGCATCCCATCCGGGACTGACTATATTCAGGTATGAAGAGGTGGCATAGATACGTGGGTTCACAGAGCTGCTAATGCATTCATCCCATGCATTAAAATCAATTGCATTATGTTTTAAATAGTTAATTTTCAACTATTTGGCTACTTTTAAAAGATATCTGTACAAATTTTCTGTGTGCGCATTATCCACATCTTCCCCAAAACTTTCGTTGTGCCATAGGCTTACAAATACTCCCTCAACCTGTCTGATTTCTTTCACAATTTCAGCTACAGCAATTTTGGCTTCTTCAGTATTCATTTTCATATATTTGCTGAGGGTTACATCCATCATTCCCAGGGGCACAACACACAATTCTGTTTCACGGTTTTCAGTCAGGTCGAAAAAGAAAAACGGACTGCAAATACCCGCTCTGAACCCTGTAGTTTCGGGGTAACCCATGGTGAAATCGAATTGTATTCCCAATTCCAATAACTTTTGGTATGTGTCTGGAAATGTTAGTTTTAGGAAGTGCACTCTTGCCTCATATACGGGTGTTCTGAGAATGCCTTCCAGGGTTTTCTTTTCATTCTTCCATGCGTTTTCATCGCAATGTCCTGCAAACGAGGGGTGAATTCCCAACCTGCAATTATGCTGTAGGGCCAACACATTTTTTGCAAATTGTGATGAGTTTGCTGGAATATTTTTGTCGTACTTACTCCGTTTGGCTGCTAATATAAAATACATTGGCAGCATACCATTTTCGATATGAATCTTCTCTATTTCGCCAAGACAATCCCAGGGGTCGCGTTTACGATTAAGCAACACATTTAGTCTTTCGCTGCAATTACTGAACCTCCCGGTAAACAAATCCCTGAAAAACCCTCCTGTATTTCGCACAAATCCTTTATACTTGTATTTATACATGCTGTCAACATCGATGGTTGGCACAAAACGGTAGTCCATTTCGCCAAATACAACCGAAGAGTCTTTTTGCAATATTAGTTTTTTAAGTTCGGCCGCCCACAGGTTCACCACAGGTTTTTTCAGGTATCCGTTACGAGCAGCATGCGATGCCGAAGCTTTGTAACGACCCATAAAGTCGGTTTCGGAGGTAGAATATTCTTCGTAACGGGTTGTTACCCAAAATGAAGCGGCAAAAACATCGAAAGGAATATCAAAGCCATCGGGAGAGCAAAAAAACACGGGGAGTTCGTTCCAGCTACTGACAACGGGGTTATAAGCTGGTATTTCGTCCTCATTCAATATGGGATGTGGCCATATTTTCAATAGGCCCTCAGCTGGGTTTCCCGAATAGTTGATGCAAAAACCATTCACCTGATCAAGGTTCGTAATAATCTCGAACTCAGTATGTAGCACCTGCCTGAAAACAAGCGATAATGCGTATTTTACACGAGGTGTTTCGTTATTTACAAGCACTTGTATCATCGGGCAAATATACTTACAAATTTTAGTTACAACATTCCTTCGTCGGCAAAGCTGTAATATTGCTTATTGGCAACAATAATGTGATCGAGCAGGGTAATATCGAAAAGCTTTGCTGCATCGCGCAATTTGTGGGTTATCTGACGGTCTGCGTCACTTGGCTTATTGTTACCACTTGGGTGATTGTGCGATATCAGAATTCCGTGAGCCAGTTTTTCGAGGGCGCGTTTCATAATGATTTTTACGTCCATCACCGTCCCCGCTGTACCACCCTGACTGATTTTGAAGATATCGGTAACGTGATTTGCCCGGTTGAGCAATGCCACCCAGAATTCTTCATGGCTCAGATCTGCCAGCATAGGTTCAAACATTGAAAAAGCATCTTTGCTGCTTGTAATGCTTTTATATTCTGGAATTTCGGCGAGCTTTCTCCGACGCCCCAGTTCAAGGGCAGCAATTATTTCGACCGCCTTAGCCTGCCCTATGCCTTTAAACTTTTTAAAATGTGAAATATCTTGTTTTCCCAATAAGTTGAGATTATTGCTGTTGGCATCCAGAATCTCCCGTGCCAGCTCCACTGCCGATTTATCGCGGTTTCCGGTACGTAGCAGAATGGCAATTAGCTCAGCATCGCTCAGAGAAACAGTTCCTTTATTGATCATTTTTTCTCTGGGGCGATCATCGACAGCCCAGTTTTTAATGGATTTTGATTTCATCGGTAACCCCCTGTAACAATTAGTAGATTTATTTTTTGTATTTGTCTGCTATTCCAATTTCTCATTTACTCTAACAAAGCATAAATATAAAAAAAAGCCGGCAATAAGCCGGCTCCGTAAATATTTTGGATGGTTTATTGCATTTTATTCAGCTGAACGGCCAGACTCGATTTCAGGTTTGCTGCTTTCTTATGATGAATAACATTATTTTTTGCCAGTTTATCCAACATTGATGCAACTTCGGGAAAAAGCTTTTCTGCTTCTTTTTTGTCGGTAACTGAACGCAACTTCCTTACAGCGTTGCGGGTTGTTTTGGCTGCATATTTATTCTGCACCCGACGAGCTTCTGTTTGTCTGATTCTTTTTTTTGCGGACTGATGATGTGCCATATCTTTAAACTATTGTTACTATTAAATTTGCCCTTATTTTGGGAGTGCAAATATACATTATTTCTTATTACTTGCAAAAGTTTATAAATTTTCTTTAAAAATATGGAAAAATTTAATAGCATTACCATAGCACTTGGCTTTGGCAGATACTAATTTTTTTGAAAAACCTTATGATGTTACTGTCTCTTTCCGGTTTGTTACTGATTTCATGATTATTACCGGCCAGAATTTCTATTTTTGCATAAAAACAACGCATGAAAACATTTCGCCAATATATACTTTTAGATATAATGTTGTTTGTTTGGTTGGTATTACCATCCGGAGTGTACTCGCAAAGCTATCAGACACAAGTTTCATCTCCTAATGCAATTAACGAAATTTGTTTCATTCTCGACACAGCAGGAAATGCATTTTATACAGTGCAACATAAAGGGGACACACTGCTTGGCGCTTCAAGGCTGGGTATTGTATTGCAGAATGACAGCCTCAATACGTTCGATTTTATTACGAAAAGCGAAAAGCAGGTTTCTGAAAATTGGAGCCCTGTGTGGGGAATTAGCTCCTCGGTACAAAACAATTATAACAGTATTACAGTAAATCTTCGCAAAAAAAATGGCAAATCACGTGTAAATGTCGAATTTCGCTGTTTTGACGACGGAATTGCTTTCCGTTATATACTCACCGGAGGAAGTAAGGGCTCCGTTGTGGTTATTATGTCGGAAGATACCCGTTTTAATTTGTATGGCACATGGGAAAGCTGGTGGAGCTATGCCGATTACAATACCCTTGAAAAAGAATACTATCACACAGCTGCCGATAGCGCTCAGCATGTTGCCACTCCTTTTACGCTGAAAAATCAGAACGGCAAATATATATGCATTCACGAAGCTGCCATAACCGAATATACCACCATGACTTTGCGACAAGACAGCAATTTGAACAACGCATATCAAGTTAATCTTGTTCCATGGGCCGATGGGACCGCAGTCAAGACAAGAGCACCGGTGAATAGTCCTTGGCGCGTTGTATTTATTGCCGACACAGCCGGAGACTTACTGGTATCAAACCTTTTATACAACCTGAATGACGAGTGCATAATCAACGATGTTTCGTGGATACAACCCATGGTATACAACGGCATCTGGTGGGAAATGCATCTGGGTATTTCTACTTGGGATAAAGGCCCGAAGCACGGGGCAACTACCGTAAATGCGTTGCGCTACATTGATTTTTCTGCAGAAAACCAATGGGGAGGATGCCTGATTGAAGGGTGGAACACCGGTTGGGAAAACTGGGGAAAACCCGAAGCTTTCGACTTTGTGACACCGTACAGCGATTTCGATCTTCGGAAGGTTGCCGAATATGCTGCCGCGAAAAATGTAGTACTGATTGGTCATCACGAAACAGGAGGTGATATTGTTTCGTATGAGTATGCTCTCGATTCGGCATTCTCGCTCTATCAATCAATGGGAATTCGTGCTGTTAAAACAGGTTACGCTGGGGCGATTGTTCCTGCAGGGGAATATCATCATGGACAATATATGGTGGAGCATTGCAATATGGTTATGCGCAAAGCAGCACAATATCATCTTATGCTTGATGTTCACGAGCCTGTGATAATGTCGGGATTGAGCCGTACCTATCCAAATCTCATGACTTCGGAAGGGGTTAGGGGAATGGAGTGGAATGCTTGGAGTAAAGGAAATATGCCACGTCATACCTGTATTTTGCCTTTTACCCGGGGAATGGCCGGACCAGTGGATTATACAGCAGGAATCTTTGATATTGACCTTTCGGCTCATCGTGATAAAAGGGTAAAATGGAACTCTCTTGACCCCGGAAACACTGCTGTTCACAGTACTATTGCTAATCAACTTGCGCTGATGTTGGTCCTGTATAGTCCGATGCAAATGGCCGCCGATTTACCTGAAAATTATAAAGATCACCCGGCACTTGATTTATTAAGACAGTTGCCAACTACTTTTGATGAAACCAGAGTTCCTGACGCAGAAATAGGGGAATATATTATTATTACCCGCCGGAAGGGTGAAATATGGTATCTGGCTGCAATTACAAATGAAAAAAGTCGAGAATTTGAGATTGCTTTGAACTTTCTTAACGAAAATACGCATTACCAGGTTGATATTTATGAAGACGGAGAGACCGCAGATTATAGATACAACCCGGAAGCAATTACAGTAAAAAAGCAGTTTGTCGGTAAAACCGATGTACTAAAGTTTCGACTTGCTTCTGGCGGTGGATATATTGCTGTTTTCAGAATTATCGATTAATTCCTAGCTTTGCGATAAAAGTTTCCGGAAAAAAACTTTTATAAAAACTAAAAAACACATTATTTTGCATCATTAAAATCAAACGCATATGTCAGGACACAATAAATGGTCAACAATTAAACGCAAAAAAGGTGCTCTCGATGCAAAGAGGTCAAAAATATTTTCGCGGATTGCAAAAGAAATAACCATCGCTATAAAAAGCGGGGGAAGCGCTGATCCTGAATTTAACGCACGCCTTCGGGTTGCAATTCAGAATGCCAAAGGGGCAAATATGCCCAAGGACAATATCGAAAGGGCTATTAACAAAGGCGGTGACAGCAGCGCACTTTTTGAATCGACATTTGAGGGTTATGCCCCCCATGGCATTGCCGTTTTTGTTGAATGCATGACAGACAACAACAACCGTGTTGTTTCGAACGTAAGGTCTATCTTTAACAAATACAATGGCTCGCTCGGAACAAATGGTTCTTTAAGCTTTCTTTTCGAACGAAAAGGCGTTTTTACCATTCTGAACAATGGAAAAATTGATTCCGACGAACTCGAATTGGAACTCATTGACGGTGGAGCTCAGGACATTGAAATTGATGAAGAGACAATTACCGTTTATTGTGCGCTTGAGGATTTTGGAAATTTGAATAAGAAGCTCGAACAACTCAAAGTAGATATCGAAAGTGCAGAACTGCAACGCATTCCAAACGACACAAAAACTCTGGATGTTGATACTGCCAAAAAAGTGATGAAGCTTATTGATGCATTAGAAGACGACGATGACGTTCAGAATGTTTATCATAACCTCGAAATAACCGAAGAACTTGCTAATGCTCTTGATGAGTAAGCGGTTTTTCTATTACCATATCCGATAATATCTGAATGCCCTTGTTTATTATCAGGGGCATTTTTTTTGTGTTGATGCACAGGCAGATAATTAATATCAAGAAGGGCATCGCCGGCATTTTGTAGCGGACCAGCGCACCAAGGTTCGGTGTTGTAAGTCCTATAAGAGCATATAAAATCAAAATGAAAGAACCCGAAAACAGTATTACTTTATATTCTTGCTTATCGGGTTTTCGGAAATAAATTAAGAGCAAGATGCATAGAAATATCACACCGGTATTTTCGAAAGCAGCCATTCTTGAGAACACTGAGCCCCCTTCGAAGATATTCGGCCGAAAAAAACTATGATAATATGCAACGGGCAGATGGCTAATTATACCTTGAGGACTAGGATCAACCTGAGGAAGATCAACATTGCTGCCGGCATCTTCGGCGAGATTTACGAATTTCACAAAGTCGGTCTGCTTTTCCGAAATAATCTTTGCAAAATCAAGCCCGGTTATCGATTTGCTACTGAAAAACAATATCAGAATTACTCCAAAAATAATGCTCATTACCAATGTTTGGCGCCAGTAATTGTTTTTCTTTACGACCATATAGAAAACCATACCCGGTGTTAATGCCAATAGCACATAAAACTTGGAAAAAAAGAGTAATACTGCAGTCACAATAAAAAACAGTAAATATTTAACCTTCAGTAATTCTTTAAATCGGATGAGAAAATACACCATTGCCCCCATTGAAAACATAACGAGACTTTCTTTTAACAAACCAGAAGACCAGAATAAAACGGTAGGAACAAGAAATATGCAAAAAAACAGGAGAAGGTTTTTCCCGGGCATACATTTGTGTAAGCCCAATGCAAGCAGAAAAGCTCCACAAAACGACAGAAATATAGTAATTACCAGGTTCACATAATAATTCCCCTGCGAAATGAGGCATAGAAAAGCATTGTACCGGATCATCGTTCTATTGTCGTTGTACAATCCATAATTGTATTTTTTATACCAGTAATCGGCATAATCATAGTACTTTGTAAGTTGCGGCTCGTTGGCGTGGATGCCTGTAAGCATTTTAAAATAGTCGGAAGGTGATTCTTCCATAGCAGAATACAGAGCCCTCCCACCGTGAAAATATTTGTACATATCGGCAGTCCACGGGTCGTAATAATGGGTGTAAATAAAGCTCACGCCGACGCCGGTAACAAGCTTCAGCAGAAACACCAGAACCAACACCCGTGTTTTAATACCCAAACGCCTGAAAAACTTCAGTTTCATTATCAGAAAGACAAAGAAAAAGATAAGGGCAAGGCTTAACAAAATCTCCTGTAGCATGTTTACAAATTTATAAAAGAAAGTAAGTAATTGATATGCAGGCTTAAAAAATATGTTGATAAAATTGGCAAACTAATACCCGTTCAAACAATTAAAAGAAAGCATATTCCTTATATTTGCCCTTACAAAAGAACCATAAAATGACCGAGAAACCCGTTACATTAGCCACAGCCCAGGAACTGGGATTGAACGAATTTGAGTTTGACCTTATTCAGAAATATTTGAACCGCATTCCCAATTATACTGAGCTGAGTATTTATTCAGTGATGTGGTCGGAACATGCTTCTTATAAAAATTCAATAAAATGGCTGAAAACACTTCCTCGTGATGGTGGTTGCCTTTTAACGGGTGCCGGCGAAGAAAATGCAGGCCTGGTAGATATCGGCAATAATCTTGCCTGTGCGTTTAAAATCGAATCGCACAATCATCCCTGTGCGGTGGAGCCCTATCAGGGGGCAGCAACCGGTGTTGGAGGTATCAATCGCGACATTTTTACCATGGGTGCACGCCCAATTGCTCAGTTGAACTCATTGCGTTTTGGAAACATTAAAAATGACCGGACCAAATGGTTAATGAAAGGAGTGGTAAAAGGTATTGGCGATTACGGAAACTCTTTTGGAGTTCCGGTGTTGGGAGGTGAAGTTTTCTTTGACGATAGCTTCAACACAAACCCTCTCGTAAATGCAATGTCGGTTGGCATAATGGAAAAGGGAAAAGTGATTTCGGCCATCGCTAAAGGTGCAGGGAATCCGGTTTTTATCGTTGGTTCTTCTACGGGAAAAGACGGAATCCATGGGGCAACTTTCGCATCGGCCGACATAACCGAAGATTCCGCCGACGATATTCCTTCCATACAAGTTGGCGACCCGTTTCAGGAAAAACTCCTCCTTGAAGCGAGTCTGGAATTACGCGACTCTGGAGCCATTATTGGAATGCAGGACATGGGTGCTGCCGGAATAATATGTTCCACAAGCGAAATGTCGGCAAAAGGGAACTCTGGCATGCGAATCGATCTTAGTCTGGTACCGCTTAGGCAGAAAAACATGGAGGCATGGGAAATTCTGCTTTCAGAATCACAGGAAAGAATGCTGGTAGTGGTAGAGAAAGGAAAAGAAAAAATTGTAAACGATATTTTTACGAAATGGGACTTGAATTGTCAGCAAATAGGAGAAGTTATCGATGAAGATAGATTGTATTTTCATTATCAGGGCAAGCTTGTTGCAGAAGTTCCTGCAAATTCGCTGGTACTTGGAGGGGGAGCACCTGTGTATGAGCGAAGTTATCAAGCCCCGGAATATGTACAAAATCACAAGATTTTCAATATCGACACCATACCAGAACCCGAGGATCTGAAAGATATCGCTGACTTTCTGACCCAACATCCCAATATTGCATCGAAGCGATGGGTTTATGAGCAATACGATACTATGGTCCGGACCAATAACATGTCGACAAACAATCCTTCCGATGCTGGAATCATTAATATCAAAGGTACCAATACAGCTCTGGCTGTTTCGGTGGATTGCAACAGTAGGTATGTTAAAGCCGACCCTGAAACCGGGGCTATGATTGCGGTTGCCGAATCGGTACGAAACGTTGCATGTTCCGGTGCCCGGCCACTGGCAATTACCAACTGCTTGAACTTTGGGTCGCCCTATAATCCGGAAGCCTACTGGCAGTTTGTGATGGCAGTGAAAGGAATGGGAACCGCTTGCCGTAAATTCAACACACCGGTTACCGGTGGAAACGTATCATTTTATAATCAGACAACCATTGCCGGTAAAACAGAGCCCGTCTTCCCTACCCCAACTATCGGGATGCTTGGAATCCTTGATGATAAAAGATCGCAAACAGGTCTGGCTTTTACCCGCAAAGGTGATGTAATTTTCCTCATAGGAAATGTATATAACGATATCAATTCTTCGGAATATCTGTATTCATATCATAAAGTTAAAAATAGCCCCCCGCCTCACTTCAACCTGGATACAGAGCACAAATTACTTCAGGTAATAATGGCCTTAACCGGCACTAATATTGTTGCCTCTCTTCACGATGTTTCCGATGGTGGGCTGTACATTGCGTTACTCGAATCAGCAATGCCCAACAAGCTTGGCTTCGACATAACTACAGCAGCCGAGGTTAGAAAGGATGCGTTTTTGTTTGGAGAAGCCCAGGGCAGGGTAGTGGCTTCGGTGCCTCCCGAAAATCAAAACCGTTTTATTGATGTTCTGATGTCGTTTGAGTTTCCGTTTACAGTTCTTGGGCATGTTACCAAGGGGGAAATACGCATCGATGATCTTCCGTTCGGATTCATTAAAGATGCACGGAAGTTGTATAACAGGTCTATTGAATCGGAGATGCTGAAATAAATGGGAGCTCTCTAATATTTAGTCTCTCTCATTAATTTACCATTGTGATAAAATGCTTCGCCAACGAGTTTTCCCTGTTCATTATAAAAAGTCCATTTCCCTTCGGCTGTATCATTAAAATAACTTTTATCGTAGTACTTTTGCCCATTGGGGAAATATACCGCCGAAACACCGTGCCGTAAACCGTTTCTGTAGTAACCATAGCTCCACACGGTGTCGTTTTCGTACCATGCAATCCATTTACCTGAGCGCTTTCCGTTTGAGTATCCGCCTTCCATTTTTCGGTGCCCATTTTCATAATATTGTATTTCGTAAACAAGCTCTTGAAAACTACTGTCGCGAAAATAAAATACCTTTTGAGGTTGCTCGTTCTGAAATGAAGCAACTACCTGGCATACATAATTTTTTGCAATGGTATCGCTTGCGGGTTTTGCGTATTTTATAGTCCTTTCGTTTTTCTCTCTTTCCGCAATCCGGCTTTGACTGGATACATTATTTCCGTTGCAGCCACATAGCAGCGAAAAAAACAGGAGTACTGGAATGAATACATTGATACGTGTTTTCATTTATTTCTCTGTTTTATAAGCTTGCCGTTTTCGAATATCTGCACCGTAGCTTTTTTTCCATTTTCATCATAAATAATCCACTTACCATCCGAAATTCCATGATCGTAACTGGCAGTAAAACGTCGTTTACCTGTTTCTGAAAAGTAATGACATTTTCCATGCAATTCATCATCGCAATAATACTCCTGCGATGCCACTTTCCCATTTGTAAAATACATCAGGCATTTACCGTTCTTTTTACCGTTTTTATAATTTGTTTCACTTTCGAGCCATCCGTTTGTGTAGTAATACTCTGTTTTCACCAAATCCCTAACCCCTTCAATGTCTTTATAATACACAACTTTCAGTGGTTTACCATCCGGGTAAGTTGATTCCACTTCTTTTTCGGCGGAACTACACGAACCAATGGTAAAAGCAATCAATATCAATATTCCCGAAGTAATGCCTCTCATAAGCTCTTCAATCTGTTTACTTTATTTATCAGTATATTTTGATTAATAATCAAATGCATGCCGTAAAAATAATCGAATCTTTCGATATCTTTTCCCCAAAAGCCACCATAATGAACAACAATTTTCAGTCCATCGGCCACCTCTTTGGTAAAAGCGGCTTTTATGGTAAAAACATTTCGTTCCGGAGCAAGTGCCGAACCCCATTTTTGACTTACCGATTGAAACAAAGGTTCTCCGAATGCCGAAAAATAATGGTACCCGTACCAGTGTGCCAAATCAAGGCTAAAATAACTGAAATATGCCGACACTTTAGAATGCACGCCATAGCCCTGACTATAGGGCAATTTTAAAAACGGAGACAGGTCACGACATGCTACATACATACATTCGGCACCGATACCCGCAGGGATTTTTGAATAAAAATTCTGCCGATATCGCAGCCCCCCGGCCACAGATCCGATAGTTCTCACATCATAGGTTACCGCAAGGTCCTGCCCACCATTATGTGCCCACAAAAACTGACCGACTCCGGTAAATACGGTTTTCTTTTTTGATAACAACGGGAATTCGCCTGAAAATCCCAATTGTAGCTGCTCTTGTTTTCTATCATTTGGAAAGGCAGTCTGGTCCCAGTTAAGCCATAAATCGGCAAACCAGCTGCCTTTTGAATACATAAACTGCAAGCCTTCTTCGTTATTATCAATAATATGACGGTCGGCACAGTATATTTCTTCTGTCAGATGATGTTCTGCCCCTCCCTTAATATTTCCCATGGTTATCGAAAACTCACTTATTGGGCAATACACCACCCGATATAAGGGTTTAATTTTGTTCAAATCGTTTTTACCTGAGTATTTCTGTGCATAAAAACCTCCTGATATAATGAGTTTATTGCTGATAGAATACACCAATTCAGGAGCAACAAATGCGCCCAACAATGTATAGGAATACACATAATCGTTAAAATACTCATTATTTTTAAAGAAATTGTGGTTTCGAAGGACGACTTGAAAAACACCGACATCGGTTTGTTTCTCTGGAACACGAACAAACATGTCTTCATAATATTGCCCATAAGAACTCACCGAAATAAAACAGACGAAAAAAAATATTACGTAAAATTTTTTAAGCATTTATTATATTAGCACTTAGTTAACCATACATTCAGGTCCATATTTTAAAACCATGAAAGTAATAAGATTTTATCACATTTTTTTTACAATCATATGGGCTTTTTTCCTGGGTTTTACACATATTTCATATGCACAAAAAGCTACGAATGAATTTCAATCTGATACCCTTTCATACTATTACATAAGGCTTGCTATGGACAATGTAGACTCCTCCGGAAGTCAGGCAGAAGTATATGCAAGAAAAGCAATTGAAATTTCAAAGAGTCATAACGATTTAAAATCCCTGGGAGATGCATACAATGCGTTGGCATTGTGGTATCAGGCCAATTCTCAGCTCAGTAAGGCGCTGGCATATTACGATACTGTTGTTTTCTATGCCAGTGCAGCAAATGACAATTTCAGGCTGAATACAGCTTATAACAATATAGGTGTGATTTATCGCCAACAGCAATCACTGGAGCCGGCTATTCAATATTTCGAAAAATCGCTATATTATGCATACGCCTGCCGCGATACCTTGAGCATCGTATATTGTTTATCTAATATAGGTAATGCCTATGCCGTTCTTGGGCAATACGAAAAAGCCCTAAGCCGGTATATAAAAGCATATAATTTATTAAAGGAACTTCCGGAGACAACGGAAGAGCTCGCATACATTAACAACAACATTGCTGGCATATACCGTCGCCTGAAAAAATTCGATTTTGCTGTAAGCCAGTATAATTTGGCTTATGCGGGGTTTTCGAATTGCGAAAATATAAACGCTATGTTAAGTGTAAGCATTGCACTGGCACAAACCTATCTCGACTGGGCTAAACCGGCCGAGTCGTTCCAATCCATTGAAATGGGAGCGAATTTATGTGATAAGGCTTCTGATAAGGCACTGAAAGAATCGTTTTACAATCAGGCTTATAAAACATGTCTGGCAAACAATAATATCAGCGAAGCCTTAAAGTATCTTGAATTATATGCATCTGCAAGAGAAACAAATTACGATGCCGAGTTGAAGCAAATGTTGGTAGAAACAGGACAGAAATACGAACTTGATAAGATTACCCGTAAAAAGAAGGAACAGGAACGCAGTTTGCGGCAACAACGAATTATAATAATATCCTTGGCTTTGGTAGTGCTTCTTAGCTTACTGATTGCATTGCTCTTTGCCATGATTTTTATTCAAAAAAACAGGCTTAACAAAAAGCTCAAACAAAAAAATACCATTATCGAAAGTCAGAACCTTCAAATTACCGAAAGTATTTCATATGCCAAACAAATTCTTGCACTGCAAAATGTAGAAGATGTTTTCCCAAAAGAGTATTGCAGTAAGGCTTTCGTTTGGTATCAGCCCAAAGAGGTTGTTGGGGGCGACTTCTATAGAATTGCAGAAAAAGATGATTGCTTAACCATTGCTGTTGGTGATTGCACGGGGCATGGTGCCGCAGGGGGTTTCCTGGCTGCAAGCTATTTGCGCTTATTCGATAGGGCAATGCATGAGGCTTCGGGTGGACCAGCTACGCTTTTCACCCATTTGAATCGGTTGCAATCCGAATTTTTTGGATCCGAGAGAGATGTAAATATTAAACATTTACGTTCTTGTGCCATGTCGATAATTATGATAGAGAAAAATAACGGTGTTATACATCTTGTTTCTGCATCGCAAAAAGTGATTGTCGTTTCGGAAGAGGGGACAAGAATATTTTCAGGGGATAAATTAATGTTGGGTAATGACGATTTTTTCGTTGCTACAGAACATAGGTTTTCATTGCAAGCCGGCGACAAAATATATCTGTTTACCGATGGTATTACCGACCAGTTAAACCGCAATAAAACACGAAAAATAACAGCGAATGGCCTAAGTGGGATTTTGACTCAGGAAAACCACAAAGACCTGAATGACATTGAATTACTGTTGAAATCACATTGGCTGTTGTGGAAAGGGGAGGCGAGTCAGACTGATGATATTTTAGTCCTTGGCATTGCTTTTTAAACACCTTGCTACATATATTATACTTGATTACTTTTCGCCTTAACCCACAAGTTTTTCTTAACCTAAAAGCACAAGCTATCCACAATTATACAACATTCAATGTCAATCTTTTGTGTAATTTTACAGCGTAAAAACGTGATATGTTAACACATTACGATGTAATAGTAGTTGGAGGGGGCCATGCGGGTTGCGAAGCAGCAGCAGCGGCGGCAAATCTCGGGTCTCGCACCTTGCTTATTAGCATGGATTTAACCAAGTTAGCACAGATGTCGTGTAATCCGGCAATGGGAGGCGTTGCAAAAGGTCAGATTGTGCGTGAAATAGATGCGCTTGGCGGTTTTGCAGGTATTGTAACCGATAATACCATGATTCAGTTTCGTATGCTTAATATGTCGAAAGGCCCTGCAATGTGGAGTCCAAGAGCTCAATGCGACCGTATGCAATATTCACTGGAGTGGCGAAATACTCTCGAAAACATACCGTTTCTTGATTTCTGGCAGGATTCAGTGACATCATTGCAGATTGAGGGTAGCACAATTACTGGGGTCGTAACTCAGATGGGGATTCATTTTCATTCCAAATCTGTTATCCTTACCACCGGCACATTTCTGAACGGCCTGATGCACATAGGGCAGACACAAATACAGGGTGGCAGAATTGGAGAAAGTGCATCATATGGCATAACCGAACAGTTATTATCACTGGGATTCAGAGGCGACCGAATGAAAACAGGAACCCCTGTTCGAATTGACGGGCGTACCGTAGACTTTTCGCAGCTCCAGGAACAAAAGGGAGATGAAATGATCGTACCTTTTTCATTTATGCATCCGTATGGTTATCATAAATTAAAACAGCGGTCCTGCTATATTTGCAACACCGACGCAGAAGTGCATGATCAGCTGAAAACAGGACTCGACCGCTCTCCCCTGTATGATGGAACAATCCAATCGATTGGTCCAAGATATTGCCCGAGCATTGAAACCAAACTTGTTACTTTTCCTGATAAAGATAGCCATCAGCTTTTCTTGGAACCTGAAGGAGAAAATAGTATCGAGTTTTATTTAAACGGCTTCTCAAGCAGTTTGCCATGGGATGTACAGTTATCATCGCTGCAAAAGATTAAAGGTTTCGAAAAAGTAAAAATATTTCGCCCGGGTTATGCTATTGAGTACGATTTCTTCGATCCGACTCAACTGAATGCTAACCTCGAAACAAAAATCATCAATAACTTATTTTTTGCCGGTCAGATTAATGGAACCACCGGATACGAAGAAGCCGGAGCACAAGGGATTATTGCTGGAATTAACGCCCATTTGAAAATAAAAAATAAACCAGAATTTACTTTATCGCGCGATCAGGCCTATATTGGAGTTTTAATCGACGATCTGGTTACAAAAGGCGTGGATGAGCCTTATAGAATGTTTACCAGTCGTGCGGAGTTTCGAATTTTGCTCAGGCAGGATAATGCCGATTTTCGACTCACAGAAATCAGTCACAATCTGGGCTTAGCCTCTGATGCAAGGATGAAGCGTTTTGAAAAAAAATCGCAGCAGATTTCATCCATTGAAAACTTTTCCCGAAAGTATTCCTGCAATCCGGTGGAAATTAACCCATGGCTTGAATCGGCCGACACATCACCTCTTCAACAAAAAATTAAACTTAATACACTTCTTACCCGCCCCCAGGTAAGCCTTGAAGCTCTCTTATCACAAATACCATCATTACAAGCCCTAATTTCTGATTTTGACAACAAAACCGAATCTCTGCTCACCGCAGAAATAATGATTAAATATTCCGTTTATATAGAACGAGAAAAGCTAATGGCTGAAAAACTAAAGCGTTTGGAGACTATTGAATTATCAGGGTTTATTGATTACGATAACATTTCTTCTCTTTCAACCGAAGGCAGGCAGAAGCTTAAACGAATAAAACCCAAAACACTTGGGCAGGCTTCCCGGATAAGTGGAGTATCGCAATCAGACCTAAGTGTTTTACTGATTTATCTGGGTAGGTAATTTTTTGTTTCACGTGAAACTATACTAAATCAAATCGTAATAGGCTTTTCTAAATCGCATAATTTTCGTAACTTTATCACACATATATAACAATCAGCGACAATGAAAATTGAAGGCAATCTAATCGACATTTTTAAAAAAGAGATTTATCCTGCTGCAATTACTATCAATAATAATGGGATAATTACAAGTATTGATCGTATCGATAAACAACTCGATATATTTATATCTCCGGGATTGATTGATGCCCATGTACACATTGAAAGCTCTATGCTTATTCCTTCTGAGTTTGCAAAATTAGCCGTAAAATGCGGTACTGTTGCAACCGTTTCCGACCCTCATGAAATAGCAAACGTAATTGGTAAAAATGGTGTAGAGTTCATGATCAATAACGGAAAGCAAACGCCATTAAAGTTTCATTTTTGCGCGCCCAGTTGTGTTCCTGCGACAGGCTTCGAAACAAGCGGTGCAAGCCTGTCTGCACAGGACATCGATTCTCTCTTCGAAAAACAGCCTATAGTTGCTTTAGGTGAAATGATGAATTTTCCTGGCGTAATTTATAATATACCTGTAGTTATTGAAAAACTTAACATTGCCCGCAAATGGCAAAAACCGATTGATGGTCATATTCCGGGAATTTCGGGTGATGAACTTAGGAAATATATTTCAGAGGGAATTTCAACTGATCACGAATGCTTCAGCCTTGATGAGGCTATTGCAAAAATAAATCTTGGCATGAAGATTATTATTAGAGAAGGCTCTTCTGCAAAGAATTTTGATGCTTTGTGTCCGCTGATAGATACTCATCCCGATATGGTAATGCTATGCACTGACGATTCTCATCCCGACGACTTGATAAATAAAGGGCATATTGATAAAATTATTCGTATGGGGCTTAATAAAGGACTGAGTATTTTTAATCTCCTTGCAGCTTCAAGTCTCAACACAATACAACACTATGGTCTGAATGTTGGGTGTCTTAGAGTAGGTGATAATGCTGACTTTATTGTTATGGACAATATTGATACATTTCATGTTACTGAAACTTACATAAATGGTAAACCCGTGTATTCCTCAGGCCGCATATTATTTAATACGCCGAAAGCTGTAGCGGTAAATAATTTTGCAATAAATACCCCCATTTCGTCGAACGATATTGTTGTGAATGCGGTTGTAGAGTCATCAATCCGTATAATTGATGCTACCGATGGATCTTTGTTAACCGGAACACTCATTGAAAAACCATTAATTGTTAACAAAGAAGCGGTTTCAGATATAAGCCGCGACATATTAAAGATCGTTGTTGTAAACCGCTACTCCGAAATAAGTCCATGTATAGGGTTCATTCATGGTTTCGGATTAAAGCAGGGAGCCATCGCTTCAACTGTGGCTCATGATAGTCATAATATTATTTCAATAGGAGTAAGCGATAGTGATATTTCCAATGCAATAAACGAACTCATTGCTCATAAAGGCGGCATTACATGTAACGACGGTAATAAAAACTTCTATACCATTCCTCTTCCTTTTGCAGGCTTAATGTCGGATGAATCGGGCGAAAAGCTTGCACTTCAATACAACATTATGAATAATGTTGTGAAAGAATTAGGATGCAACCTAACGTCGCCATTTATGACTTTATCCTTCATGGCATTACTAGTGATTCCATCTTTAAAGATAGGGGATAAAGGTTTATTCGATATTTCAGCTTACTCATTTCAAGATCTCTTTGTGTAATGTTTCATGTGGAACAATTATTAACTACTTGATTTTCTGTCACATGCGTGTTGTTATTCAACGGGTTTCGACTGCAAATGTCCAAATTCTTAATAAGACGGTTGGTGAAATTGCTACAGGATTAGTTGTCTTTCTTGGGATTATTTCTGATGACACACAGGAAGATGTTGACTGGTTGGTCAACAAAATTATAAATCTCAGAATTTTTCCTGATAACACTGGAGTAATGAACAGGTCTTTGCTCGATATTTCCGGGGATATTCTCCTTGTAAGTCAGTTTACATTACATGCAAAAACCAGAAAGGGCAACCGTCCTTCTTATTACTTGGCAGCCAACCCCAACATTGCAATTCCCCTTTACGAACTCTTTATTCATAAATGCAACTCAGTATTGCCAAAACCCGTACAAACTGGTATATTTGGGGCAAATATGGGCGTGTTCTTATGTAACGATGGTCCGGTAACGATTATCATTGACTCTAAAAACAAATATTTGTAAATGCGTTTTGATTTGAAAATAATATTGTTGAGCATTATGACAATCCTATTTTTTCTTACCATGTCATGCACTTCCGACAATGTTGATGGTGGCGCAAAGGGTATTATTAATTTTGGCGAAGGTGATTGTTCGCTTGATTACACATTCAGGTTTTACAGTAAATACACAGGTTATGCCTATTGTATTGAGCAGTCGGTAAACGACAGTCTGCAAAATATTTATAACGTATACCCGTATTGCGATAGTGTTTTTTGCAGTAACGGCAAATACAATTTTGCCCTTGAGCCGGGTATTTATTACATTTTTATAAGAGAATACCCTTTTAGAAGCGATGAAAACAAAATTACGGTTCATTACAAATCAATTGCTGAAACCGAGTTCTTCTTCTACCGTTGCATTTAAAACATTTCTGATGACTATTTCCGAATCACAACAAATGGTTGACCAATGGATTGCACAACATGGCGTTCGCTATTTCAATGTATTAACCAATATGACGATACTAACTGAAGAAATTGGGGAACTGGCCCGTGTTGTAGCACGAATCTATGGAGAGCAATCGCCAAAACCCAACGAAAAACTTAATCTTTCCGAAGAAATGGCAGATGTTTTATGGGTGCTGATTTGTTTAGCCAATCAGACGGGTGTCAACCTTGAGGAGGCTTTTCTGCAGACAATTACCAAAAAGACAAACCGCGACTCACTTCGGCACATTAATAATCCTAAACTTAAATAATTATGAATACTTCTGGCGTTTTTAATGAGTCTTCTCAAATCGGCTTAATGCTTACTGAAATTAAATCGAGTGTACCCAAATCAATTGATTCAACAGTTTTAAAAACAATACTGCACTGCATCGATTTGACAAGTCTTAATGCCACTGATACCAACGCAGGTATCAAAGCTTTTACCGAAAAAGTAAACCTGTTTTCAAGCCATTTTAATATGGATAATGTGGCTGCGATATGTATTTACCCGTCTCTGGTTCCTGTTGTAAAACAATCACTTGCCGACAAAAATGTTAAAATTGCTTCTGTTGCCGGAAGTTTTCCCTCTTCTCAGACTTACCTGACCATTAAACTTGCCGAATGCGAGCTCGCCGTAAATAAGGGTGCTGATGAATTGGATATTGTCATTTCACTTGGTAATTTTTTCGGGGAGCAATATCAGGCGATTTCCGACGAAATTGCTCTTATTAAGTCGCTGCTGCCTGCAACCACACTTAAAGTAATATTAGAAACCGGTGAGTTGAAAACTCTCGAAAACATCTATAAAGCATCTTGGATTGCCATGCAATCAGGCGCCGATTTCATCAAAACTTCAACCGGTAAGTCGCCCGTTTCTGCCACTCCTGAGGCAGTTTTAACAATGTGTATTGCCATTCGTAATTATTTCGCAGAAACAGGGCGCAAAGTAGGTATTAAAGCTTCCGGCGGCATAGTTACACCAGAAGATGCGTTCTATTATTACAATATTGTAGCATCGCAACTGGGTAACGATTGGTTAAATAACTCCTACTTTCGTATAGGGGCATCGCGTTTGGCCAACAATATATTAACTAGCATCCTTTCTACTCCGGTTACATGGTTCTAAACCCTCTCAAATAAAAAACAGAACCACTCCCGCGGTTGTAACTATTGCTCCCGCAATTTCCTTCAATGTAATTTTTTCTTTGAAAAATATTACAGCTGGTGCTATTATTAGTACGGGAACAACCGACATAATACTTGCAGCTACTCCGGTTGCCGCAGCATATTTAACAGCGATAAGAGAGAAGCTTACCCCCAGGAACGGGCCGAACACCGAGCCCAAACCCAAGGAAACAATAGAACCCGGATCGTTTTTCAATGCTTTCAAGGCTCGCCATTTGTTCATCATTGCAAATATTATTACGAATCCAACCGCTCCAGTAATAACCCTAATTTGTGTTGAAGAAATTACATCATAACCCTGCATGCCGTATTTACTAAGCACTAATCCTGTGGCCTGTCCTGCCGCACCACCCACAGCTAACAGAACACCTTTTACCGGATATTTCAGTTTGATTTTTTTTTCGCTTTTTGGGTCATCATCCCTATTCTTTCTGGTTAATATTACCATCGCAATTCCTGCCAATGTTATTAATATGCCCAGTAGACCCGTGGTTTGCATTGTTTCTCCCATTATTGCCCAACCAATCACAGCAGCTAAAGGCGGCGCAAGCGACATTATTAGCATTGCAACTCTGGCGCCAACCACAACATAAGCCTGAAAAAGCATCAAATCACCTATAACAAAACCAATCAATCCTGATATCGATAACCATATCCAATTATGTGCACTGGCTTCTACTGGGAAAAAACTGCCAGTCCTTATCATTGCCATTACCCCGAATAATACAAATGCTATTAATAATCTAAGCAGATTAACCGCCAACGATCCAATCCTTTTGCTTGCGTTCTCGAATGCCAGGGCAGTAACTGTCCAAAAAATAGCAGCAATAAGAGCCGCCCATTCTCCGTAATGATTCAGCATAGCGATTTTCTGTTTGCAATAAAACTATTACTTTTCCCTGTCAATTACGAATTCAAGCACTTTTTGCATTGCTGTTTTTGCAGGGCTGTCACAAAAACTATTCAACTGTGCAGCAGCGGTATTATAATATTCTTTCATCCTGTTTTCAGCATAAACGATACCCTTGTTTTCTAACACATATTTTGTAACCAGCGATAACAGGTAATTATTATCGTTCCCATTTTTCCAGTACTGTAAAACATTTTGCGTAATTCTGTTTTCTGCATTTTTTATAGCACCTATTAATGGCAATGTAGCTTTTCGTTCAAGTATATCGTTTCCGGTAGTTTTTCCGGTTCGGTTCGCAGGTTTATAATCCAGAATATCGTCTTTTATCTGAAAGGCCATACCACATGTTACTCCAAATTCTCCGATTCTTTTTTGCATTTCATCACCTGCACCAACCGAAAATGCTCCCGCTTTACAACATGTACTAATCAGTGAGGCGGTTTTGTTTTCAATAACTTCAAGATAAACTGATTCTTCAAAATTGTTTTTTTGTGAGTTGTCGAGTTGTATAAGTTCTCCCAGACTCATTTTCATTATTGTCGGTGAAATGAGGTCGAACAGTTTATGCTCTCCTTTTTGCGTTGCTATTACCATAGCATTTGCATACATATAATCGCCAATTAAAACAGCCCGTTTGTTTTCCCATATTGCATTCACCGAAGGTTTTCCCCTTCGGAGTGATGATTCATCTACAACATCATCATGTACCAGGGTTGAAGAATGTATTAGTTCCAGCAAGACAGCCGCAATGTGGGTTGTTTCGTTTGGTGTACCAAACATTCGGGCCGATAGATACACCATAATGGGTCTTATAAGCTTTCCCTTTGAGCTTAATATGTAGTCCAGCATTTCAGAAACATACGGGTTTGTGCTGGATGTAAATTCTTTTAGGCGTTTTTCAAATGCTTTAAGATCATCCTGGATAATATCTGTAATGTTTCCCTGAGTATTCATTTTTCAAATTAAACAACTAAATTACTGTATATGTTTCAATATTTAATATGTTTGAACAAATATTTGTTTTCTTTTGTTTATTTATTTTGTAAAATTATATGGCAAAGATAAGAGTTACCAAGAAGTTTGAGTTTGAAATGGCTCACGCGTTGCACGATTACGACGGCTTGTGCAGAACCGTTCATGGGCATTCCTACAAACTGGATGTTACCGTGATTGGCACTCCTTTCACAATGTATGGTCATGAAAAGATTGGAATGGTAATTGATTTGTCCGACTTTAAAAAAATTGTCAAAGACCTTATTGTTGATGTATATGACCATTCTCTTGTAATAAGCGATAAGGAAAATCTTTCCTCGTTATCGGAAAACTCCGGGTTATTTAACCGGATTCACATAGTTCCTTATCAGCCTACCTGTGAAAATATGATAACTCATTTTGCTGAAATCCTACGCAATATTTTCCCTGGAGGAATACAGCTACATTCACTGAAGCTTCATGAAACAGCCAATTCGTTTGCTGAATGGTTTGCTGAAGACCAGATTTAAAATTTCATTATTTTTTATTTTCATGAGCTTTTAAATATTTCTGGTACTTCCGTGTTTAAAATTATCATTATTGTTTATTGCTTTTGCGGTAATACAGACAAAATTACAAGGGTAATACTGCGGGTATTTTTCATATCTTTACGCCAAAAACAATGAACTACCGAAGCAAAATAGCTACAAAACTGGGTTTTGGCCAAGGTTTGGTACATTTGGGATCTACTTATGGCAATGTGGTTTGCCTTGGTTCTGATATTACTGCTTCTGTAGGAATGAACTTATTTAAGGAAGCTTTCCCTGAGCGTTTTTTTTCGTTTGGTATTGCCGAACAAAACATAGCGGCAGTAGCGGCAGGTTTGGCCTTAAGCGAAAAAATTCCGTTTTTCAGTACCTACGGAGTATTTGCCTCCATGCGTTGTGCCGATCAGATTCGGGTTTCGATCTGCTATAATAATGTACCTGTCAAAATTGGAGGGGCTCATGCAGGTATATCAGTTGGTCCCGATGGTGCTACCCATCAAGCTCTTGAAGATATTTCGGTTATGCGGGCGCTTCCGGGGATGCTTGTACTTTCGCCCTGCGATGCTACCCAAACCCGCCTGGCAACCGTGGCTTCCTTAGAACAATGGAAAGGCCCGGCGTATATACGCTTCGGCCGGGAAGCCATGCCGGATTTCACCGATCCGACTCAGGATTTTCGCATCGGAAAAGGGCAAGTACTTCGCGAAGGCACCGACCTAACACTCATTGGAACCGGGCATCTTACATGGGAGTGCCTTGTTGCTGCCGAATTGCTTGCAAATTCAGGAATTCAAGCTAGAGTAGTGAACATACATACTATTAAACCTATCGACTCGGAATTGATCAGAGATTGTGCAGTTAAAACCGGTCGTATTGTTACAGCCGAAGAGCATCAAATTCATGGAGGATTGGGAAGTTCAGTGGCTGAAGTTGTATGTCAGCTGTATCCAGTTCCTATGCGTATTGTTGGGATGCCTGATTGTTTTGGCGAATCGGGAGAACCGTTATCACTAATGAAAAAGTATGGACTTTGTGCTGAAAACATTGTAATGAGAGCAAAAGAGATACTGTAAAATAATGTTACATCTGTTTATATATCTTATTGTAACAAGCTTGTCGGGCAATTTCGCCGGCAATTACCGAGATACCTGTGAGAAAATTAACCCGTACAATAATGTAGAATTCCTGACAGGAAAAACATTTGCACCTTCCGATAGTTTGTTTTCAGCTTTGCCTCCCCAATGCTCGAATTACGGATCTCAATACCTACTATGTGAGGCTGCCGATTCTTTCAACGCAATGTACGCTGCAGCAAAAAAAGATGGAATTGTCCTTCAGGTAGTATCAGCTTACCGAAGCTTCGATATTCAGAAAAAACTTTGGGAAAATTCATGGGCAAAAAACCGCCGGTCGTTTAGAGATGACAATGGGCTGTCGGCTTATATTCTCCGTTATTTGTCTATGCCGTGTACTTCAAGGCATCACTGGGGAACAGAGGTCGATGTCTGCAGTACTGCGCTATCGTGGTGGCAAACACTATATGGACAAAAGACCTATCGATGGTTGGAGAATAATGCTGCAAAATATGGGTTCTATCAACCCTATGGGCCGCTGGGTCCGGTCCGGAAATCCGGTTATCAGGAAGAAAAATGGCATTGGTCATTTGCCCCGCTGGCTTCGCAGTTCATAGTATTTTATAATAATTCGGTAGGATATCAGCATATAACAGGTTTTTCAGGCTCAAATACTGCAGCTTTTCATCGGGTAATCGAGAACTATGTTTTATCGGTTGATTCTGTTCCATCGGGTTTAATTCGTCTGTAGCAGCGTAATTACACCATATTATTTTGAATAATCATAGAAATTCTTTTTTTACCATCCATTTTAACAATAAACGGTAATGGGGTTTCGATATGCACAAAAAACTCTGTTCGCTCCACCACATGATTTTTCGATAGTTTTTCCCAGTTAATGAATTGCTCTTCATTACAACTTGGAATGCTCAGATATCCCACATTCATCGATGTAACATTATGGAAAAAATGTGATCCTGATGAAGGATCCAACGGAAAACCTTCAAAACCAAGCTCAACAATTACTTTGGCATTGCTGATCTGAGGCCAAACCACCGGTACACCAATCCATTTATCGCGAGTTCCCCATCTACCAGGGCCAATAAGAATATATCGTTTTTTCTCACTTTTCATTTTTTCGTTTAAAACCGCAATTTCTTCGACCATCAATTCAGTTTTCGATTTATCGAATTTTTCGAGATCTATATAAATAATGTCGCAGATATCTTCAATTATTCCATTACCCATGGCTTTAACCGACCTCAGAATAATATCATCCGTATTAATGACACTGTCGTCGATTTCAAAATCATTGACATTGCCTATCAAAGGCTTTATCTGAAGTAAATAAAGCGAAGTTTTGCCCTCTTCGTCTTTGTTCAAATCAACAGCATATTCAATTTCTACCGCAGTTCCCATGGCCTCTTTAACTATTTCGAGAATTTTATCCACGGTTTCGGGAATAGGAGAGTAGTTGTATTTCAGAATATTGGCAAAATTAATAATTCTGGGTCCCTGTGCATCTAAACCCGGAAGAATGCGTTCGTTGTCGATATCATACACCGATGCGCAATGCTTCAGTGTACCGTGCATTTCAGCATCGTAAATATCAAGTTTAATTAATCCGGCATCTTCGCCTTCAAGAATGTCAATATCTTTTTTCTTTAAATCTACAGCATAGAAATGAACCTGAGAATCTTTATACTGATCCTTCAGGCTGGCAATATCCAATTTGGGGTATTTGGGGCAATATCTGAATGCTTTTTCTCCTTCTACTACATATCGCCCAAGGCCCAAAGCCATTACCGAAAAACCGTCTTCCGGAAGCATATACGATACCGGGTAATAGTTATATGACTGCCCTACACCACTTATATGCGGATAATAATAATTTCCAAACCTGTTGCCCACTACTTCCTGGATAACGATTGCCATTTTTTCTTCTTCCAGTTTAAAGTTAACCGCTTCGATATATCCCCTCGACATATCGGAGAAAAGTGATGCATAAACCATTTTTATTGCATCCTGAAATTGCTCCATCCTTACCTCAAAATCTTCGTGGTTATTGGGTATAAGGTAGGTTTCGAAAATTCCGCTAAATGGCTGATATAAAGAATCTTCTAGCAAACTTGACGACCTTATCGCAAGAGGCTTATCGAATTTTTTAAGAATAATTTTTAACTGGCGTACCAGATACCGTGGCAACTGGGCGTCTTTGAATATTTTCCGAAGTTCCTGAAACGGTATTTGTTGAGTGTAATAATCCTTCAGTTGATTTTCTTCAATAAAATCATCGAAAACATCGACGCAGAGAACTATGGTGCGCGGAGTTTTAATATTAATATTTTCGACCAGCGTGTCGAAGTCGAAATCGTAAATCAGGGTATTGATAAAGGCAATCCCCCGACCTTTTCCTCCAAGAGCTCCTTCGCCGATATGAGCTACATTCCGTTCATCGGTGAGCACCGTTTCGTCGAAAGGCAATAAGCGTCCACGTTGAGCCTCATCGCGAAATTCGTGTATTTGTTTTATTAGAAATTTTCTTAAATCAACCACTGTTTTAAAGTCTTCCAATTTATACGGGTTAAGCAGTTTTGCAAGGCTGATTTCTCCTCTGGCCATAAGCCAGCTCGAAAAATGATTTCTGCGCGCATGATAAATGAGAGAATCGTCAGAAATTATTTCGATATATTCCTGAAATGCTTTCAGGTTTTTAGCAACCGCAAGCTGTTGTCCGTCTTTATCGCGGAATACAAAGTTACCGAAACCAACAAAGTAATTTACAAACGTAATAATCTGCTCCTCGTAGTTGTCGGAGTTTTTATTGATGCAAGCATGATTACGCTGAAAAGAGCTTTCAACTTCCGACGATTGAATACACACCGGCAGGTCGAGCAGATTATTTTTAACATATTCCAATAGCTGATATCCGGCGTCCGGTGTAACAATACCCGCTTTTTTATATTTCAAGTCGGTAATTACACACTGAATGTAATCTTTATATTGCTCAATAATCGAAATGGCTTCTTCATAATTATTGGCAAGCAATATTTTCGGCCGGGCGCGTAATCGCAATACTTTGTACAATTCATCGGCTTTCACATCATCAATTATTCGTCTTGTCTGCTCAAGTACAACTTTATATAGAATGGGTAATAACTTGGAATAAAATTTAGCAGAATCCTCTACCACAAGAATAACACGTACCAAGCCCATTGTTGTATCGTTTTTGACATTGATTTTGTCTTCAACCGACTTTATCATGGCAAAAAATATGTTGGAATCGCCATTCCAAACAAAAATACGATCAACACTGTCAGGTTTATTTTCTTCGTAATAGGCAATATCACCATTGTTGTTCAACAGAAAATAAATGGGTATGTACGAAAATTTCTCCTTTATTATTTTACTTACTTCCAGAGGCATACGTTTTTCAAGCCCAATAAAGAAAATAATCAGGTCGTAATGCTTTGTGCTTATTTGCTCATATACTTCTTCGGGAGTAGAGGCTCCGGTTATTCGCGGAGTATAGGCCAGATTTAACTGCCTGTATTCTCCCAGAACATGGTCGGCAAAGCGACCTTCGCGTTCAATGCTATATGCATCGTATAAGGTACCTACAAGCAATATTTCTTTAACATTAAAAGGCACCAGATCGTGGTAGAGGTCTCTGGAATAATTGTTTTCGTTTAAAAATTTATGTAAAAGCTTCCGATTTGAAGAACCTCCTTTGTAGGGTACACTGAAAAGTCCGGGACTGTCATCATTTTTTATCAGTTTCAATGCGGCGATACTGTTGAGGTAACCGGCTATCAATGCCGCAATGTTGTTTATCAACTGCCGTTCTTCAAACATAAATGGCCCTTCATCGATATTGACAAACTCCTTGAGGTAATAAATTTCAACAATCCCGTTTTTATTATTAATAGTAGAAAATTCCTGTTTCATCGACCATGCTGATTCAGAAAATTGTTTTGACCGGTACGTTGTTTTTTCGAATACAATGCGGGCACATGTATATTCAGGGTATTGCCAAGCTGCAGGTAAAATGTCGACAATTTGTTGTAGGGTTTCATCAATCGATTTACCTGTTTTTATTATTGATGTTGTTTGGTTTATACAGGCCAGTTCCTTAAGGCGTTCTTTGGTTTGCTGAACCAACCGGTTGATATCTTCGGCATTATGGGTATTATTTGTCATGACAATGGGGCTTAATTAAACGCAATATAATTAAATAACAACTTATAAAAGTTGTTATAGGGCAAATTTTATCCGCGTTTATTCCCAAAAATCAGAGGCAATTTCGATAAGGTTTCCTTCAGGGTCAGCAATCATGGCTGAACGCATTTTCCATGGTTCATTGCGGGGAAAATATATTGGCTGGGCACCCGCAGAAACGGCTTTACTGAAAAACTTGTCAACTTTGTGGGAATCGCCCACATTAACGGCAAGTTCAAAACTACCATTTACTCCCTGTGGGAACGATGGTTGTAATCCCAGCAAATCAGGAAGCATGCGTCGCTCATACATGGCAAATCGAATCCCTTTATGTTTAAATTCAGCATAAGGGCCTTCTCCATCCCATTCAATTTCGACACCGATTACCTGATGATAGAAATCAACCATTGCGCGTAAATCGTTTACAAATATTCCAATTAGGTTAAAGCTGATGTGGTTCATACAGAACTGTTTTTGGTAAAAATACAAAATCAAACCGATATTCCTTAATCAGGAATTAATCGCTAAAACTCAGTGAGCGAGACAAAATGAGCTATGTACTCTCTTGCAAAGGGAAACTATAAAAATAAACCATCTCTATTTTGGTGTGTAAGTGAAAAAAAAGTGAGTGTGATGTTTTGTACTCTGTACTCACTCTCACACTCACTTTTTTTTGTAGCGGGGACAGGACTCGAACCTGCGACCTCCGGGTTATGAGCCCGACGA
>ENA-UPTA01000458-UPTA01000458.1-activated-sludge-metagenome-genome-assembly--contig:-NODE-458-length-47158-cov-9.899900_pt1 | contig 47158 bp, 51 predicted proteins | sample MGYA00238184_ERZ773361 | MGnify/ENA primary metagenome ERZ773361 (study PRJEB29100, sample SAMN05720205) | activated sludge metagenome | isolation source: anaerobic digester from wastewater... | reverse complement strand
TGGGCCTGTTTTTTTGGATAATTATAATACAAACAGGGTCACAGTCCGGCGATGCACTGGCAAGCCGGCAGCTGCATCAGAAAAAGAAACTGGTAGAATAGATGGAACATGTTTAACCACAGACAGGAAGGTTTTAAGAATGCTGCCATCAGATAAGAATTCAACAGGCCGGAAAATCCTTTTCAGCCTGCTTGCGCTGTTTCTTGTGATCTGCGTAGTCTTGAGCCTGTTGGCAGTTGCTGCTGGTTTACTGGTCATTTGGGGATAACGCAGGTTGATATGCTGGATATGAAACGGATTCAAGCTATTTGCTTTGATGTTGATGGTACGTTAAGCGATACCGATGATGTCTGGATAGCCAAATTTACCCTGCGGTTGAAGCCGGTTTTACCCTGGTTACATAAAGATAAGTTGCTGCCGTTCTCCCGATTTCTGGTTATGTCCGTTGAAAGCCCAGCCAACCTGGCTTACCGCATGCTGGATTGGATGCACCTGGATGGACCGCTTGGGAGACTCTCTTCTTCGATTGCGAAGAAAAATGGAAAGCCCCATGTCAGTTCTTTCCAGGCAATTCCCGGGGTTATACCGATGCTGAATGCGCTTTCCGGGAAGCTGCCGCTAGCTGTAGTCAGTGCCCGGGATGAATCTTCCACCCTCAGGTTCCTGGCACAATTCAATATCCAGGAATGCTTCCAGGTCGTGGTTACGGCTCAAACCTGCAGGTTCACCAAACCCTTTCCAGATCCAGTCCTTTTTGCAGCAAAAACCATGCAGGTTCAGCCTGCGAACTGCCTGATGGTGGGGGATACCACTGTGGATATTCTGTCTGGCAGACGGGCTGGTATGCAAACGGTAGGCGTACTTTGCGGTTTTGGCAAGGAAAATGAGCTGCGCAGGTCAGGCGCCGACCTGATTCTGCCTTCTACGGCTGAGCTGGTTCACCATCTCAATATCAGCTGAATTGTGCTAGTTGGTGACAGAGAATATCACTGCGGAGCTGCCGGTATTGCCAGCAGTATCGGTAACCTTTACCTGCAAGGTATGGCTCCCGGCAGCAGGAGTCCAGGAGATGCTGTGAACATCCCCCCCGGTCTGGGCAATTTGCTCGCCATCGACCAGCCAGGTGATGGTTTGCACCTGAACATTTTCGGTCACATCGACCTGAAAATACAGGGCAGTCTGGTCGCCTGCTGATATCAGTAATTCGTTGGAAGGGTAAAGGATTTTCACCACAGGGCTGGCGTTATCAACCATTACCTGAATAATGCTAGAGCTTACCTGTTGATCTGTGTGGACCACAACCAGTCGGAGTGCGAACAGTCCGTCAGATTCTGTTGCCCAGGTTCCCAGGGTGCTGTTCCGGATAGGGTTGGTACCGCTGCCAATTCCCTGCCAGGATGCCGGGTTCAAGCCTTCTCCTACTTGCAAGCTGTAGGATTGGAAACCCTCACCGGCTGCTGTACCAATCACCTTGAATTCGCCATGAACAATTGCAAACATTTCAGGAGATGTGATTTGGATATCTGGATTCAGCGGGGGTATTTGGATCGTATCGTAATCTGCAGGAGGCTGCGGAATCCCATTGGCAGCCGCCCAGTCCCTGGCTTCATCCGGCAACACAAAGAAGGTTTGTTTTTCAATTAATTCGAGCGGTGTGAAAATGGTTGCCAGCTTGCCGGTCTCCCGGTTCACATCGAGCTCCCGGTACATGCTGTCGTAGCTGGCAGGCTCCATTCCGGAAAGGAAAACTTCATTGACCACAACCGGGCAAAACCTGGTTGCCCGATCACCTGAAGGGTCGCAGACATCCATCATGGTCACACCGGCCGGAGTCTCCCAGTCCGAAGGCTCTTCAGAGGCGCTGGCATACTGGATCAGCGCATTCCAGATACCAGCCGTTATACGGTAATCCAGGGTGGTTTCCTGGCTGGCATCACCAGCTAAGCCCACCCAGCTTACCGCCAGGTACTGCCTGGTATATCCAGCTGTCCAGACTTCATCTCCCCGTGCTGTGGTACCAACCTTCACCCCGGCAGGTTTACCAATCTCCGTCAAGTTGGGGGTACCAAATGTTTCCCGGCGGGCTGTCTCATCTGCCAGCATGTGGTGCACCAGGTAGGCAACCGGTTTGCTCAGTACAGCCTGGCTGGTTTGCGTAGCGGGAGAATACAGGATAAGCCCGCTGTTGGTAATAACCTGCCGTACGGCAGCCGGTTCTACCTGCCCGGATTTCGGGTTAAGGTACCCTTTTCTTTCTCCCAAGGTAGCAAACACACTGTAAATATGGGCAACTTCAAGGATGTTCAGCGATTGACCTTCCAGGATAACCTGCGCATTATGGGAAGACTTGTTAAATGTGAAAAGCCCGAGAGGTTCAGTCGAACGCCAAACGGTATCTGCACCAATCTGTTCCACCAGCCCTACCAGCGGCCTGGTGGAATTGTTCACCAGCGCAGTCCGAAGTCTCATCGGCCCTGCATACTGGCTGTAATCCAGCACGCCGCCTGATCCGGAGGTGCTGGCAGGCAAATCCCACAGCAAGGTCGCCGGGCTGAACCCGCGTGAGAAGGCAGCGACTGCTGCGATTGGTGTCAACAGTGAACCTGCCTGGTGTGTGTTAAGACCGCTTTCGATCCTTGCCCAGTCGATATCTCCGACTAGCGCGCGAATCTCGCCTGTGGTATTCTCCAGCACTGCCGCTGAACCAACTGCATTAACCTGCTGTGATAACAGGGAGAGGGGCAGCCCGGGAAGTACACTGGCAGATTCGCAATCAAATGCAGAGGTTTCCAGCTCGCCGTCAACATTGTTCATGATACGGTTTAATTGCAGCTGCAGGATGCATTCTGCCTGCGCCTGAAGACCGGCATCCAGGGTGGAAAGGATGATCAATCCTCCACGCTCGAGGGTTTGTTTACCCACTATGCTGGCAGCTTGGTCGATCACAATACGGGTGAAGGCAGAAAATTCTGCAGCCTGTTTAATTGTCTTAACGGGTACCTGTGTGGTCAGTATGTCTGTCAATTCGCTTGCAGTGATGTACCCGTTCAAGGCCAGGTTCTCCGCCAGTACTTCCTGGTACTCCCTGGCTGCTGCAGGGGTGTCCAGTGGGTTTAAACCCGGAGCCATGTGTACAGATGTCAGCAAAACCGCTTCTGGCAGGTTGAGGTCTTGAGCAGATTTCCCGAGGTAGAGCTGGGCGGCAGAATCCATGCTGTAGGCCAGGTGTCCAGCGTAAGCGCTGTTTATGTACCATTCCAGCACTTTCACCCGACCGTATTTCGCCACCAGCTGGCCAGCCAGCAGGCGCATGCGGATGCTCCGCTTCAGGCTTGCAGGTTCCTTCTCCAACAGCAGGGTATCTACCAACCTCTCTGCAATTGTCACCGGCTGGGGATTATTCCACTCTGCGAGGGAAAAACCTGAACTTGACCAGAAATCGGGCTGCAGGCTGGCTACCATGATCCGGGTCAATTGGGCGGAGAAGTGGTTGGGCTCTTCTGGATCCAACTTCAGGTACCTGCGTTCAACTCCGGGATTTTCCAGTTCGGCAAGCAGGATTTCTCCGCTGCGGTCGTATATGCGGGTGGGTTCGAGGAATAACCCGTTTTCCTCATTAAGGAATATCGGCAACATATCCAGGGAGGGAAGGTCGCGGGTTACCTGGGTGAAGACAAAGCCGCCTGCCAGCACAGCCAGGGTGAGGGAGATGCTGATCAGCAGGATTACAGCTCTTCCCAAACCTGCCATGAAACGCTGTGGGCGGTATTTTTTCTTAAGCGCGTTTTCCCTTCTCCGGCGGATGAAAATGGTCTTGTGCAGCGGCTGCAAAACTCACCTCATTTGGTACTTACAGGCGTGGGTGTGGCGGTTGGCTTCACTGTCGGAGTTACCGTAATTGTCATGGAGGGAAGGCGGGTGAGTGTGACGGTCCTGGTTTGTGTGGGCAGCCTGGTTACAGTTTGTGTTTTAGTCAGGGTTGGCATGCGCGTAAATGTGATGGTTGGCGTCCGCGAAGGCATGTGGGTCATGGTGAGTGTGGGTGTTACCGGGGTTACTGTGGGCGTGGATAGAATTTCAAGCCGCTGGTTGGCCAGTTGTCTCCACGCAGATGGCATACTCGACGCCGGCAATGCCAGCAAAGCTTTCCAATCCCGGATGGCAGCTATTGTTTCATCCAGCAATTCCAGCGACTGGGCACGGTAATACAACAGGCTGGCATACTCTGCATCGGTTTCATAGTACGCTTCAGCTGCACTCAATTGCATGTAGGCATTTCCCGGCTGCTTTTTTTCAAGGAAAGCCAGGCTCAATGCCAGGTTGGTGTCAAAGATGGTCTTATCCAATTTTAGAGAAGCGTTCAAGTCGGCAATCGCCTTGTCCACTTCATTTTCTTCCAGGTACAGCTGACCCCGAATGGATAACAACTTGGCGCTGCGGATGCCGCTATCGATAGCATCCGTCAGGATTTCCAGTGCCTTCTTGTCGTTGCCTGTTTCATAATATGCCTGTCCCAGCCAGGCCAGCGCATCAGTATTTTCAGGCTCGTAGAGGATAACGGTTTCAAGCATCTCGATCGCCTCTGGATACTGCTCCTGGTTGCAATAGATATCTCCAAGCAAGCGGTAGACTTCGAGGTTGGTGATGTCCAACTGGAGCGCACTCTCCAGTTCAGCCTGTGCATCCACCAGGTCACCCTGGATGTAGCGCGAGTAGCCGAGCAGGTAATGGTACCTGGCGGAACTGGCTGCCTGGCTGTCGACATCTTCCAGAGCTTTTTCTGCCAGTTGGGCATTATTTAGCCGCACGGCAGCTTCAGCGTAGGCAAGCCTGGCTTCAATCAATCCTGGGTCCAGCTCCATCGCTTTTTTGAATTGGCCGGCAGCCGTATCCAGGTCAGGGGAACTGGCATTCATCTGCAGCAGCCCGAGACCCAGGTATGCAGGCGCAAAGCTGTCTGAAATCTTTAATGCTCCCAGGTAGGCCAGCCGGGCATTATCGGTGTCCTGGCTCAGGCGGTAAGCTTCGCCCAGGTAATATTGCAGGTCAGGTGAATCGGGCGCCAGGTCTGCAGCTTGCTGGAAGTACAGGATAGCGGATGGATAATCCTGGGCTGCCAGGCGGCGGAGGCCAATACTGTAGGCTTCAATTGGATGGGGGGTCTGCACATACAGGGGGGTCGGTGTATAGGTAGCTGCCAGCCGGGCTGACAACGGCGGAGGTCCGCCCACGATAGTTTCAGGTGTGGTATAGATCAAGGTGTTTTTAGGCAGGAACGTTGGGGTTGGGCCTTCAGTGATGAGCGGGCTGCGCAAAACGGTCACATTCCTGACGCCGCCGGGAATGAACTGGAAAAACAGGAATGCTCCTGCAGACAGGAAAACAACAGCGATTACCACCTGCAGCAGGATACGGAGCGGGTGCGGTTTTGATTTTCTTTTTACGGGCACTGTGGGTTCAAGCGGTGGAAGTTTCCAGGATCTCCGCTGCCTAGACATTGGCACTGCCAGGTCCGGCTGGGCAGGCAGCTTGCCAAGCATGACCAGCCCCTGGCGGGCAGCAGGATGTTGCGGTTCAAGCTTCAGGACCTCCTGCAGGCAGAAAAACTTCTCTTTCTCACTCTCTACAACAGCACTCATCAGCAGCCAGTACTGGGCATTGCCGGGTTCACTTTTGATTAAGCGGGTTAAGATTTCACGCGCGTTGGATAATCTCCCCTCCTGAAAAGCCAGATAGGCTTCCTCAAAAAGACTCTGGTTTACAGCTGGCATTCTATGAGTTTAACACAGGCATTATCTGACCGCAAGCAAACAACCCAAGCGTAATCATGGTATCATAGCGGAAGTCTTGGAGTTCGTATGCTTATTGATACATTTGGGCGAAAGATCACATACCTGAGAATTTCGGTCACTGACCGCTGCAACCTGCGCTGTGCATACTGTATGCCTGCTGCAGGCATCGTCCGCCAATCGCATGATTCCATTTTGCGGTATGAAGAGATCTTCAAAATTGTGCAGGTAGCTGCTGATAACGGGGTGACGGAAATCCGCCTGACTGGCGGTGAGCCGCTGGTGAGGGCTGATATTGTTGAATTGATCAAGATGATCCGTTCTCTCCCGCAGATCACGGATATCAGCCTGACCACCAACGCGCTTTTACTGGAAGAGCATGCTGCCAAATTAAAACTAGCCGGGCTCAACCGGGTCAATATCAGCCTGGATACCCTCGATCCAGAAAAATTTAAAAAGATTACCAGGGTTGGATCATTTGAAAAAGTTTGGGCTGGCATCCTGGCAGCTGAGGCTGTCGGCCTGCAGCCCATCAAGTTGAATGCTGTTGTGATCCGGGGTTTAAATGATACGGAAATTCCTGCCCTGGCGCACTTGAGTGTGGATAAGCCGTGGAACATCCGCTTCATCGAATTGATGCCGGTGAAGAACCAGGAATCTTGGGGAGACGGATTCCTTCCGCCTGAGGATGCTTATGTTTCCAAGCAGGAAATGCTCCAATTCTTGCAGCCTTACAACCTGCAGGCTGTACATGACATGGATGGCAGCGGACCTGCCAGATACTACCGCATCCCCGGTGCAAAGGGAACTATCGGCTTTATTTCACCCATTGGTGAAAAATTCTGTGATGAATGCAACCGTTTGCGCTTGACGGCCGACGGCAATCTTCGGCCCTGCCTGTTGAGCGAAATTGAAATCCCCTTAAGGGAAGCAATCCGCAAGGGGGAAGATATTCTGCCGCTGCTGCAGAAAGCGGTTCTATTAAAGCCCGGCGGGCATGAAATCACCAGCCATTACAGTTCAACCGGCCGCTGCATGATGCAGATCGGCGGGTAGCCCATCCTAGGCAGTACCGAACTGGCGGTCGCCTGCGTCTCCCAACCCAGGTAGAATATAGCCATTCTTATTGAGGCGTTCATCCACTGCTGCCAGGTGGATGGGCACATCCGGATGGCTGTATTGGAGATGCGCAATTCCTTCCGGTGCGCCGATCAACCCCACGAACTTGATGCGCTTCACTCCCCATTGTTTGAGGATATCCACGGTTGCTACCGCTGAACCGCCTGTCGCCAGCATTGGATCCAGAATCAGGCAAACCGAAACGGTAGGTTCAATGGGCAGCTTGTTGTAATACTGCACTGGCTTAAGGGTCTTTTCATCACGGTAGATGCCGATATGCCAGACCTCCGCTGAAGGCATAAAATTCCACACCCCTTCCACCATCCCCAGCCCGGCCCGCAGGATTGGGATCAGCCCGATTTTGTGCACCAGCTGGTAACCATCAGTCTCTTTCAGGGGAGTCTGCACCCGCACCGGCTTGATAACAAGATCACTGGTGGCTTCGTAAGTCAGCAGTCCGGCCAGCTCCCCGACCAGTTCACGGAATTTCTTAGGTTCGGTATCCTTGCTGCGCAGTATTGTCAGTTTATGGGCTACCAGGGGATGAGTGGATACATACAGGTTAGGCATGGCGGTTCTCCAGGGAGGGATTTAATAAAATTATACGGCAGAACCGTATTGTGCACCGCTGGATTCCCGGAAAAACTGCTTGAGGTATAATTAATTGCATGGATGACAATTCACCCCGCCTGGTTTCACCTGAAGCCCGCCCTGACGACCGCCTGGACCAGGCGCTGCGCCCGAAAACCCTCAAGGATGTGATCGGCCAGGACCAGGTCAGGGAGAACCTTGCCATACTGATCGCAGCAGCCCAAAAACGAGGCGAACCCCTTGACCATGTCCTTTTTTACGGTCCGCCCGGGTTGGGCAAGACCACTCTGGCGCATGTGCTTTCCAACGAAATGAAAGTCAATATCAAAATCACTGCCGGCCCCGCAGTTGAACGTCCAGGCGACCTGGCTGCCATCCTCACCAACCTGCGGGCGGGAGATATCCTGTTCATTGATGAGGTTCACCGGTTGGGGAAAACGATTGAGGAGGTCCTTTACCCGGCTATGGAAGATTTTGCGCTGGATATCGTCATCGGCAAGGGACCTTCAGCCCGCTCGATCCGGCTGAAACTGCCGCGCTTTACCCTGATTGGGGCAACCACCCGCCTGGCGCTGGTCAGTGCACCGCTGCGGGCGCGTTTTGGGGCAGTTTACCGGCTGGATTACTACGAGCTGCCGGCGATGATGAGCATTGTCGAGCGGGCAGCAAACCTGTTTGGGGTCAGGGCTGACAACGGAGGCGTGGAAGAGATCGCCCTGCGGGCACGTGGTACACCGCGGGTGGCGTTGCGCCTGTTGCGCAGGGTGCGCGATTATGTGCAGGTGCGGGCTGATGGATCCATTTCCAAAACCCTGGCACAGGATGCATTGAGCCTGCTGAATGTGGATGAGCTTGGGCTGGATGATGTGGACCGGCGTGTTCTGCTGACCATCATCGAAAAGTATGCTGGAGGACCGGTAGGTTTGAGCACCATTGCCGCTTCGATCAGCGAGGAACCGGATACCATCATGGATGTTGTTGAGCCTTATCTGCTGCAGCTGGGCTTCCTGGAACGGACACCCCAGGGCAGGGTTACCACCCGCCTGGCCTATGAGCATCTCAACATCCCGGTGGTTGAGCGGGACGATACCCAACCCCGTTTGATTTGATCCGGTGACCCCTCAGTACCCAAAATGAAGACCGAAGATTTCCAGTACAATCTGCCGCCTGAATGTATTGCCCAGGAACCAATCGAACCACGTGATTCCTCCCGTCTTCTGGTACTGGACCGTCACAGCGATTCACTGCAGCACCGCGTGTTTCACCAGATTCTGGATTATTTCCATCCCGGTGATGTGCTTGTTCTCAACCAGACCCGGGTGATCCCTGCCAGGGTGATGGCTCATAAGCTGACCGGGGGCAGGGTGGAGCTGCTCCTATTGCGCAAGGAGGGGGATACCGGCTGGGAAGCCCTGGTTGGGGGCAAGAAGGTCAGGGAAGGCACGAAACTGGTAGTAGCTGACAACCTGATGGCAACCGTCCAGGAAGACCTGGGCAGAAGCCGCAGGCGGGTGGTTTTTGACCTGCCGGTGGAGCCTTTTCTCAACAAGGTTGGAGAGATGCCTTTGCCGCCATACATCCATACGCACCTATCGAACCCGGAGCGCTACCAGACTGTTTATTCCAGCGTGGAGGGGTCTGCCGCAGCGCCGACTGCCGGCCTGCACTTTACCCCGGCGCTCCTTGAAAGGTTGGAACAAAAAGGAATCAAGATCGCCAGGCTGACATTGCATGTCGGGTTGGATACATTTGCCCCGGTAACAGAGGAGAATGCAGAGGAGCATGTTATCCATACCGAGTGGTGTGAACTAACCGAAGAAGCCGCCAGGATTATTAATGAAGCCAGTGCTAATGGGAAAAGGGTGATCGCTGCCGGTACCACCAGTGTGCGCACCATGGAAACCAGCGCCCAATTTGCTGCCCCGGGAAAACGGGTAGGGGCATTTGCCGGTGCTACCAGTTTGTTCATCTTACCGGGGTATACTTTTAGAGCGGTGGATGCCATGATCACCAACTTTCACTTACCATGCTCTACCCTGTTGATGTTGGTCAGCGCGTTTGCGGGCAGGGAACGTATGCTTTCAGCATACCAGACAGCGGTAAATGAGGGCTACCGGTTCTATTCGTTTGGCGATGCAATGTTGATATTGTAATACTGTATAGGAGGTCTGAAATGGGCCTATTAGGCTGGATTGTTCTTGGAGCAATAGCAGGCTGGATTGCCAGCATGATTATGGGGCGCAACTCGCGCATGGGCTGCCTGGCAAATATTCTAATCGGCGTTCTTGGAGCTGTCATTGGAGGGTTCCTGGTGAACCTGATCGGAGGTAATGGCGCTATCTCCTTCAACCTGACCGGATTAGGAATCGCAGTTCTCGGATCTGTCCTTTTGCTGCTGGTTACAGGGATGTATAAACGCCGATAAACGATGACTGCCCCGAAGACAACATTGGACTGGGAAATTCACAACCACACCCTCACCGCCTGCCGGGATTGCGAAAGGCTGGTTGCCTGGCGTGAGCAGGTGGCGCGTGAGAAACGCCGGGCTTACCTGGATTGGGACTACTGGGGCAAGCCGATTCCAGGTTTCGGTGATACCAGGGCTCGTTTACTGGTGGTCGGGTTGGCGCCCGGCGCGCACGGTTCCAACCGTACTGGCAGGATGTTTACCGGGGACGCTTCCGGCGAGTTCCTGTATACCACTTTACACCGGGAAGGTTTTGCCAACCAGCCGGCCAGCACCCACCGCAACGATGGCTTAAGGCTCAAGAATGTCTTCATTACCGCTGTCTGCCGCTGCGCTCCGCCTGGGAATAAACCTGCACCGCAGGAGATCAAGAATTGCCGCAAGTACCTGCTGGCAGAAATCGCCCTCTTAAATCAAGTCCAAGGCATTGTTGCCTTGGGGAAGATCGCATTTGATGAAGTACTGGACATCTTCCTTCCGGCTGGGGAATCTAAAAGTGCTTTTCCTTTTTCCCATGGAGCTTTTTTTTCGCTGCCGGCGGGTTTGCCCTGGCTGCTGGCTTCATACCATCCCAGCCGGCAAAACACCCAGACCGGCCGGTTAACTGCCACAATGTTTGATGCCATCTGGCAGGCAGCTGCTCGAAAACTATAAGCATTACAGGATTGTAAACAAGATTGCAACTTCCTCTTTCCCCGTTTACAATGAAATAACCATGAAGAAAATCCAAAAAATTGCTGTATTTGTCCTGGGTGCAATCCTGCTTGTGTTCCTGGCGTTTTCGGCCTGGGCATCGTTTCCCGCCCCTCCGGGCGAAGCGTCCTATTCTGCACTCGAGTCCGGAGGCCTGGTAACAGCAGTCCAGATGCCGGGCTGGATCATTTTCTCCCCTGCAGCATCGCAGCCTGAAACCGGGCTGATCTTCTATCCCGGCGGAAATGTCGATTTCCGGGCTTACTCACCATTGCTGCGGAAGATTGCCCAGGCCGGGTATGTGGTCGTGGTGCCGGACATGCCATTCAACCTGGCTGTCTTTTCACCGAATAAGGCGAACCAGATTATCAGCGCATATCCGCAGATCACATCCTGGGCCATCGGCGGTCATACGCTGGGCGGAGCAATGGCTGCCCGGTTTGCACTGGAGAACCCTGCTGCAGTAAAAGGTTTGGTTTTGTGGGCATCATACCCTGCTGCATCAGATGACCTGTCACAGTATGACCTGCTGGTTACGTCTATTTACGCTACCAACGACGGGCTGACCTCTGGGGCTGACATTGAAGCTTCGCGTGCATTGCTTCCCTCATCCACCGTTTTTGTGGAAATAGAAGGCGGCAACCATGCCCAGTTTGGCGATTACGGGTTGCAAAAAGGGGATAAGGCTGCAACGATTACCGCCGCTGAACAATGGAACCAGGTTATCACCTCCACACTGGCATTGATGGAGAAAATCGCCCCATGATTCCCGCGCCCGGAATTCCGGCCGGACCAGCCACGCACCGGTCTTTCCGCTACTACGACCTGGTGATGGTTTTGTTTGTGAGCGTATTGCTCATCAGCAACATCGCTTCCTCTGCCAAGATCGTCGATTGGGGTGTATCGCTGGCAGGGCTGCGCCTGGCTTTTGACGCCGGCACAATCCTCTTCCCGGTTTCATATATCTTTGGCGATGTACTGACAGAAGTTTACGGCTTCAAGCGCTCACGGCGGGTGATTTGGGCTGGCTTTGGCAGCCTGGTATTGAGCGCTGCAGTTCTGTGGCTGGTGCGCATTTTACCGGGTGAAGCCACCTGGAATGAATATGCCGGACAGACAGCCTATGATGCCATCCTGGGCGGGGTGAGCAGCGGCGGGATCGTGCTGGCCAGCCTGGCGGCTTACTTCGCTGGCGAATTCAGCAACTCAATCGTACTGGCAAAGCTGAAGGTCGCCACCCAGGGCAAGTTGTTGTGGATGCGCACCATAGGCAGCACCCTGATCGGGGAGGCGATTGATTCGCTCATCTTCATCCTGGTTGCCAGCCTTTTCGGGGTGTTCCCGTGGTCGCTTTTTGTCACCCTGGTCCTGACGAATTACATCTTCAAGGTTTTTATCGAAGTGGTGATGACCCCATTTACATACTGGGTAGTTGCAAAGCTGAAAAAGGCTGAGAACGAAGATTACTATGACCGCGGGACAAGGTTTAATCCCTTTGAGTTTAAAGGCGAGTAAGGAATCTCCAGAGGGTTTGGTATGAAAGTGGCATCCGCCTGTCCGAAGAGATCCCTGGGTCAACCCTGGTAGTGTTTGACGCTTGTGGCCATCTTCCCCAGGAAGAATGCCCACAGCAGTTCATGGATGCTGTAAACAGATTTGTAAAGTCACTCCCCTGAATGCTTGACTAATTGGAGTAAATTTCCTAATATATATATATCCATTTGCCATTTGAAAGAGGACTCATTTTTATGGCCGCGCAATTAGCCCTGAATCATCCCGCTCCTGATTTTGAACTGCAAGATACCGATTTTGTTAATCTCAAGCTCAGCAAATTCCGAAACCGGTCAAATGTGGTGCTGGTTTTCCTGCGTGGGCTGGTTTGCCCGTTTGCCCGGGCGCAGCTGGCGCAGCTGCGGCAGGATTACCCGGCATTCATTGAGCGCAATGCTGAGATCATCGTTATCACCCAGGATGGCACCCATACCATCAAACGTTACTGGCAGGAGAATGATATCCATTTCAATGGGGTGACGGATTATAAATCCAAAGTGGCGGAGCTGTACCACCAGCCGGTGGACATGTTTGACCTGGGAAAGTTGCCTGCGGTTTTCATTGTTGATAAGAGCGGGATCATCCGTTATGTGCATTATGCAGAATCAATGTCTGATATCCCTGCCAACCAGGACCTGGTGATCGTGCTAGATCACATCAACCTGGGGCAGAAAACATAAACCATTAGGATGAGTAGAAAGAAAGAGGCTGTCTTGCAGAAGACAGCCTCTTTTGTGTATTTTCTCTTTTGTTCTTACTTGATTTGCCTAATGGCATCCCAGCCGGCATAATGGGCGGTATCATCCAGCTCGGTCTCGATCCGGATCAGCTGGTTGTACTTGGCCACACGGTCAGAGCGGGCGGGGGCGCCGGTTTTGATCTGGCCGGTATTGAGGGCAACTGCCAGGTCAGCGATGGTGGCATCTTCGGTCTCGCCGGAGCGATGGGAGGTGACAGCACGCCAGCCAGCCCGGTGGCAGGTCTCAACAGCTTCGATCGTCTCAGTCAGCGAACCGATCTGGTTGACCTTGACCAGCAAAGCATTGCAGGCTTTTTCATCAATGGCACGGCGGACGCGGGTGGGATTGGTGACCAGCAGGTCATCGCCTACGATCTGGATGCGGTCGCCGACTTCCGCGGTGAACATCTTCCAGCCTTCCCAGTCATCCTGGGCAAAACCGTCTTCGATGGAAACGATCGGATACTGGTCGATCCAGTTCTTCCAGAAGGCTACCATTTCCACGTTAGTCAGTTTTTTGCCTTCCTTACGCAGGTTGTACAGGCGGGTATCTTCTTCAAACAGCTCAGAAGCAGCCGGGTCAAGCGCAATGGCAACCTGGGCATCCCGGGTGTTGCCGGCTTTGTAGCCTGCTTTGGCAATTGCCTCGAGGATAACCTCAACTGCTTCAACGTTGGCTTTCAGGGCAGGGGCATATCCGCCTTCATCGCCGACCAGGGTGGTATAACCGCGCGATTTGAGTACAGATTTCAGGGCATGGTAGATCTCAGCTCCCCAGCGGACGCCTTCAGCAAAAGTGGGGGCGCCAAAGGGCATGACCATGAATTCCTGTGCATCGGTGGACTGCCAGCCGGTGTGTGCGCCGCCATTGAGGATGTTCATCATCGGGACGGGCAGAACATGGGCATAAACGCCGCCTATGTAGCGGTAGAGCGGCAGGCCGACATAGCTGGCTGCGGCCTTAGCAACTGCCAGGCTGGTACCGAGGATGGCGTTGGCGCCAAACCGAGATTTATTGGGGGTGCCATCCAGCCGGAGAAGTTCCTGGTCGATGCCGCGCTGGTCGAGGGCGTCCATGCCCAGCAAGGCATCTGCAATCTCATCATTTACATTGTTTACAGCTTTAAGCACACCTTTTCCCAGGTAGCGGCTTTTATCGCCGTCGCGCAGTTCCAAGGCTTCATGCACACCGGTGGAAGCACCGGAGGGAACAGCGGCTCGTCCCCAGCTGCCGTCGGTCAGGTAGACTTCAACTTCAACAGTCGGGTTTCCGCGCGAATCAAGAATTTCTTGTGCGAATACATCTTCAATTATGCTTTCCATATCTTCCTCAATTCCGTTTGATAAGTTTCTGGCTCAGCCAGATGATTTCTGCAGGATTTACCTCACCAAGTATAAATGATTAATCTGCTTTTTTGTAGTTCACACCGGCATGTTCGCACACTGCTTCCATGAATGCTTTAAAAAGCGGGTGCGGGCGGTTGGGACGGGAAAGGAATTCAGGGTGGAATTGGGTGCCCACCATGAAGGGGTGATCGGCGATCTCTGCGATTTCCACCAGCCGGCCGTCGGGAGAAAGGCCGGAGAAGACCATGCCGTTTTCTTCAAAAACCTGGCGGTAATCATTGTTGAACTCAAAGCGGTGGCGGTGACGTTCTTCCACCATATCCACCTTATAAGCCCGGGCGGCCCTGGTACCCGGAACCAGGTGGCATGGGTACAGCCCCAGGCGCATGGTACCGCCCATGTCATTTATTTCACGCTGTTCGGGCAGCAGGTCAATGACCGGGTTCTTGGTGGATCTTTCAAACTCGGTCGAATGTACATCGTCATCATGCAAGGCGGAACGGCCGAACTCGACCACCATCAGCTGCATTCCCAGGCACAAGCCGAGGAAGGGTACTTTTTCGGTGCGGGCGTGGTGGGTTGCCAAGATTTTGCCCTCAATACCGCGGCTGCCAAATCCGCCGGGCACGATAACACCATCTGCATCGCGCAAATCTTCCCAGTGTTTGCCCTTTTCAAGGTCGGTGGAATGCACCCAGTTGATCTCTAGCTCTACACCGGTATGCAGAGCAGCGTGTTTCAATGCTTCGCGTACGCTCATGTAAGCATCATGCAGCTCCACATACTTGCCAACCAGGGCAACCTTGACAAGTGGTTTTTCCCGCTTTACCTCCAGCATCAGGTCTTTCCAGGCTGCCCAATCAGGATCCTGGCGCGGCTCCATCTTGAACCGTTCCAGGATATACTCGCCAACCTTCGCTTTTTCCAGCAGCAAGGGAACCTCGTACAAGATCGGGGTGGTAACCATCGGGATGACCGCCTGCAATTCCACATCGCAGAATAAGGCGATCTTCTCCCGCAGTGAGTTATCAACCGGGTAATCAGACCGGGCAACGATCATATCAGGTGCAATACCGATCGAGCGCAGCTCGCTGACCGAGTGCTGGGTGGGTTTGGTTTTCAGCTCTTCCGTGGCTCCGATGTAGGGCAGCCAGGTTACATGGATGTAGAGGGTATTCTCTCGCCCCAAGTCGCTGCGTAATTGCCGGATGGCTTCAAGGAAAGGCAGGCTTTCGATATCGCCAACCGTGCCGCCTACCTCAACCAGTACGATCTCAGCCCCGGTTTCTTTTGCAACCATGCCGATGCGCCGCTTGATCTCATTTGTGATGTGCGGAATCACCTGGATGGTGCCGCCCAGGTAATCACCCCGGCGTTCTTTCTGGATCACTTCGGCGTACACCTGCCCGGTAGTGAAGTTGCACACCCTGCTCAGGCGGACATCAATGAAACGTTCGTAGTGCCCCAGGTCCAGGTCGGTTTCGGCGCCGTCGTCCAGCACAAACACCTCCCCGTGCTGGTATGGGCTCATGGTACCTGGATCTACATTAATATATGGATCTAATTTCTGTACAGCAACCTTGAAGCCCCGTTCTTTCAATAAGCGGCCAACAGCAGCTGCGGTCACGCCTTTGCCTACAGAGCTGACCACACCGCCAGTGAAAAATATGTATTTCGTCTTCAATGTGCCCTCCTCTTTGCCTGAATGCCTGTTTATAAAAATAGAGGTGGGGAGAGCCTTTTTATTGTCTCTCCCCACCGGGGTGTCAATTTGTTGCGGATGATGCTGATGGTTTCATCTTTTACTGTCCAGAACGGTTTTTATGCTCCATCGTTCGGTAGAAAATATCATCCTGTTCAGCGCCGGAAGATTTCTTGCTGCGGGCTTTTTGTTCCTGGCGGCGTGATTTTTCTTTAAATTGTGCCTCACGCCAGGCGATCTCCATGGCAGTCAATTCAGGCTCTCCTTGCACGATGATATCACCAGATGCATTACGGACAAGCTCGAAACTCTCCTCTGGGTTGCTTTGCTTCTTGCGCTTGCCGCCTTTTCTGTTTTCATGGTCATCCTGGCGGCTGCTGTCTTTGTCTTCAACCTTGGCTGCTTCAGCAACCTGTTCGGGTTCGGGCAGTAACGATTTCAAGCTCAATTTGATCTGTTTCTTGCGGCGGTCAACCTCAAGGATCTGGGCCTGGACCTCTTCGCCCTCTTTAACCACATCGCCAGGGGTGCGGACGTATTCATGGGCAAGTTCACTGACATGCACCAGCCCCGGCCGTTCAGCGCCGATTTCAACAAATGCACCGAATTTTTCCAGGCGCACAACGGTACCCTTTACGGTCATGCCGGGTTTCAGGTCGCGCCAGTCCAGGTCCAGCGGTTTGAGCATGGTCAATTCAACCCGGTTCTCGCGTACCCGCCGGACCCAGCAGGTAACATCCTGCCCCAGGGTCAGGACTTCTTCAACCTTGCGGATCTGCTCACCTTCTTTGGCCGGAACCATTTGAGAGATATGCATCACTGCAGGTTGATCGGTACCAATATCTACCAGGGCGCCTGCCAGGCTGATTTTAGTGACCTTTCCTGTGAATTGCATTTTTGGTTTTATGGCTCCTGCATCGTTTGCCTGAACCGTCACGCCCTTTTCCATACACGTTCTCCTATATTGTTAGTTGCAAACCGTGATTATACTCATTTTGCCTGAATCCGTCAATTAATCAGGTCATATCACCAGATGCATATTACTTATATGGATTATTCTGCTGGCGTCCTTGCGAATTCACATCAGTTTGGCTAGAATAACAGGCAAACAGCTTCTAAAAGGTGGTCATGATGCAAACTAGAAAACTCGGGTTCAGCAGTCTCGATTTCACTGTGGTAGGCCTTGGCGCATGGGCGTTTGGCGGAAGCAACTGGTCATACGGCTGGGCTGACCAGGACGACAGCGAATCAGTGGCTACCATCCTGCACGCCCTGGAACTTGGCATCAACTGGATCGATACAGCCCCAGCATATGGGTACGGGCACTCTGAGGAAATTGTTGGCAAGGCTTTAGAAAGCACCCACGGGAAACCATTTATCGCAACCAAATGCGGAATGAAGCCTGCTGCAGACGGGTGGAATTTCGATTGCATCCTGAAAGCGGAAAGCATACGGCAGGAAGCTGAAGACAGTTTGAAAAGGCTCGGGGTAGAGGTGATCGACCTGTATCAGATCCACAAGCCATTCCCCGATGAAGATATCGAAGAAGCCTGGGGTGTGGTTGCTGACCTGGTCAAAGAGGGGAAAGTGCGTTATGGCGGCGTATCCATCTTCAGCGTTGACCAGATCAAACGCTGCCAGGCAATCCACCCTGTTGCCTCTTACCAGCCGCCCTACAGCATGCTGGTGCGAGGCGTGGAAGATGAGCTGCTGCAGTACTGTGCCAGCAGCAATATTGGTGTCATTACCTACAGTCCGCTCCGATCGGGGCTGCTTTCCGGCAAGCTGACCAGGGAACGGCTGGAAAGTATGGGAAAGGAAGACTGGCGTACCCATGCCGATCCGGAATTCCTGGGCGCAAGGCTGCAGATCAATCTCGATCTGGTGGATAAGTTGCGGCCGATTGCAGGCAGGCTGGGTTGTACCCTTTCACAGCTGGCTATTGCCTGGGTCCTGCGCCGACCTGAAGTGACCGCTGCCATTGTTGGCGGCAGGCGCCCTATGCAGATGGATGAATCGATCCGAGCTGCCGGTGTGGCTCTTCCGGTAGAGGTACAGGAAGAAATCGCCGTCTTATTGGCTGAAAGGGATTCGCAATTAATAGCAGCTCAAGAGCCTTTGAGCCTGCCCTGGTAATTTGATTGTTGCGTAATCGATATCCTCCTGCAGTGATAAGGGTATCATCCACCTTAACAAGAATTATTCTATGAATTGGTTATTTGTTTTGTTAAGGTATTCCGATTCTTAACAAAACGAAGTATAATAATTCTGCGTCAGTAATGGTTGATTCTCCGCACACATTGTTCTTATACTGACCCAAGATGGGGGTACAAGTTTTCCGTGTGGCGTCTTTGATTGTCGTAGCCTTGGTGATTATAAACATTAACAATTTATCTTTACTCATCGAATTTTCGCAGGCAGCAGGAGTATGAAGGCATCTATATTGCTCATAGAAGGCAAGCGCTCTACCCGTCCCTCTTTTCAGTCAGGTTTGATTAATAAGGGGTATGCGGTGAGCAGTGTACCGAATGGAAGCAGTGCATTAACCTTTTTGGCGGGTTTTCAACCGCATGTGATCCTGGTCGACTCGGCATCCATGCGGACGAATGGCAAGCGTATTTGCCAGTCTTTACGCGATAGTGCGCCAGGCATTCCTGTTATCGTCATTGCAAATGCTTTTTCAAGCTCCGCGCAAAACTTCCCTGCTGAGGTTGTCCTGTTTGAACCATTCACCCTTCAAAAACTGGTGAACAGGATAAAGACGTTTGTGCCCAATGAGAAAAAGAATTCATTAATTGCTGGACCTATAGAATTGGATCTGGATCAGCGCCTGGTGCGGTGCGGAACCAAGCAGTCGCGCCTGACTCCCCGACTGGCAGCTTTACTCAAGATGTTCCTGGAGAAACCGGGCGAATTGATTGAGCGCCAGGAGATCTTTCAAAAAGTGTGGGAAACCGAGTATCTTGGCGATACCCGCCCGTTGGATGTACACATCAGCTGGCTGCGCCAGAAGATCGAAGATGACCCGCGCAAGCCCCAATTCATCAAGACTATCCGGGGGGTTGGTTACCGGCTGGATGTGGAAATTACCCCGACTAAGAAGAAGTCTTTCAGTCACAGTACTTGAAACCAGAAATTGTACCCGCTTGACAGGCACCCTCATGCGGTTATAATCTCAAGCAGTCAAAGTTCAACCCCTTCTCCAATGTGCCGGGAGGGGGTTGTGATTATACACAGGGAGCATGCAAATGTTAGATATCAACCTGGTACGTGAAAATCCTGACCTTGTCCGCAAGGCTTTGCAGCTGCGGCAGATGGATACCATGACGGTCGATCAGGTACAGGAACTGGATGTGCAGCGCCGTGCGCTATTAACCGAAGTGGAAGGATTAAAAGCTGAGCGGAATGCTGTTTCCAAGCAAATCGGGCAAGCTAAAGACCCGGCAGAGCGGCAGGAGAAGATTGAAGCCATGCGGCTGGTGGGAGACAGGATCTCACTCCTGGATGAAAAAGTGCGCCTGGTGGAAAGCGAATTGGATGACCTGGTGGCTCGCATTCCGAACATCCCGTCTGAGCGTACCCCGGTGGGAAAGAACGAAGAAGATAACCAGGTGGTCAGGCAGGTGGGCGAAAAACCCCAATTTGCATTTGAGCCGCTGCCGCACTGGGATCTTGGGCCCAAACTGGGGATCATTAATTTCGAACAGGGCGTAAAAATCACCGGCTCGCGCTTTTATGTCCTCAGCGGGGCGGGTGCCCGCTTGCAGCGTGCTTTGATTTCCTGGATGCTCGATCTGCATATCCGCCAGGGTTACCATGAGCAGTACACACCCTTCATGGTCAAGGCAGATACCCTGTATGCATCTGGGCAGCTGCCAAAGTTTGTTGACAACCTCTACCATGATGCTGAGGAAGATTACTGGTGGGTTCCCACGGCTGAGGTGCCCCTGACAGGTTTGCATATGGGGGATGTGCTGGACCAGCAGAACCTGCCCCTGCGGTACACCGCCTATACGCCCTGTTTCCGCCGCGAGAAAATGAGCGCCGGCAGGGACATCCGCGGCATCAAACGCGGCCACCAGTTCGATAAGGTGGAGATGTACATCTATTGCGAGCCTGAAGAATCAGAAATCGAACTGGAACGGATGCTGAATGACGCAACCTCAGTATGCGAAGGCCTCGGGTTAACCTACCGGGTGCTGCAGCTGTGCACCGGAGACCTGGGATTTAACGCCACCATCACGTATGATGTTGAGGTTTGGGCTCCCGGCTGCAACGAATGGCTGGAGGTCTCTTCTGTTTCAAACGTGGGTGATTTCCAGGCGCGGCGGGCAAATATCAAATACCGCCCGGCAGAAGGCGGAAAAACCCGCCTGGTGCATACATTAAATGGCTCAGGTCTGGGTCTGCCGCGCACGCTGGTGGCAGTGCTGGAAAATTACCAGCTGGAAGACGGCAGTGTGAAAGTACCGGAAGTATTGCTGCCCTGGATGGGTGGGGTGGAGTACATCCGGCGCGGGCTGTGATGGAGTTGAATTCGTGCCAATAGACTGGTCGGGTATCTCCCATGTCGCCTTCCTGGTGGTCATTGGCGTCACCATGCTGGCTGGTTTGCTCGGACTGCTGACAGTGGTCATCCCGGGGCTGACCATCATCTGGGCGGCTGCTCTGGTGTACGGCCTTGTTGAGGGCTTTACCACCTGGGGTTGGGTGATTTTTGCATTTATGACCTTTCAAATGATCGTGGGAGTGGCCTCCGATAATGTTATCATGGGAGCCAGCGCTAAAACTACCGGGGCTTCCTGGTTGTCCATCATTGTGGCACTGGGCGGAGGTGTTGTTGGCAGCATAGCGTTTCCCCCGTTCGGCGGCATCATTGCTGCCTTGATTGGCATTTTTGTGGTCGAGTGGATCAAGCGCAAGGACTTGAAGAAAGCCTGGGAATCATTCAAGGGATTGGCATCCGGCTGCGGATGGGCGGTTGCCTTTCGATTTTTTATCGGTTGCATAATGGTCTGTTTATGGCTGGTCTGGGTATTCGTGGTAAATAAGGGATAAATTCAACAGGCAATTACTCATTAATTGTGTTAATACTAATGATGGCGCAACCCTGCAATATGGCAAGGTTTCGCCATCATGTTTTTACCTACAGTAAATGACTACTCTTCGATCGTTATGGCTTCTTCAGGGCAGTCAGCAGCAGCCTGGCGGGTATCTTCCCAGTACTGTTCGGGAACGGGATCAAGCTGTACGGCTGCAATACCATCAGCACCCAAAACGAATACATCTGGTGCTATTCCTTCGCAAACACCACATCCAAGACACTTCTCGGGGTCAACAAAAGCTTTCATGGTTACCTCCATTATTTTTATGCTTCGCAGCTTCATCATTTTATCATAAAAGTTATCTGCAGCAATCGGATGACCTTTTGCATAACCCGGTTCATACATGAATCTAACAAAACCTGCCTATTTTGTAAACGAAATGCCCAGATATTTTCCCAGGATACTTCGTAGCAATCCGGCTGGAACAAGCAGTACCAGGTGTGCCAGAAGGCTGATTGCGATCACCGCGCTGATAGCCGGTAGTATTGTTGAAAGGATGGGAAGCATGTGCATTTTCATCCAGGGACCCGCTCCGGTTGCGATGACCAGGATGAGAAGCAGCACAAAAACAAGGATAATCGGCAGCCAGGCATGCCTGTCTGATTCGGATGGCAGCATAGTGCTGCTGATGGTAAATAGCAGGTAAAACCAGATCCAAAAATCCGGCAGGCTGGGAAGTTGCTGCAGTGCCTGCCACCAGGTATGAAAATCTCCCGTAAAGAAGCCGGGCAACCCGAGGATGAAATGCGAAATCAAGGCGATAACTGCCCCCCCCGAAATCAAGGGTGCAGTACCGATCAATGCATCCCGGATTACATCCACCTGGCTTGTTTGCACGTACCCAAGCCGCACCCTGCCGGTTGGTGTGGTGTGGGGGATAAGCGAGAACTTTTTGACTGGAACGCGCAGCAGCAGGGCAGCCAACAGGTGGCTGAGTTCATGCAGGAGAACACCCGGGAAGAACAGTAAAGAAAACAAACCCACCGCCAGGTTAAGGCGGCGGGTCATGATCAGGAAAAGGTATTGAATTTCTCTGTGCAGGAGAACCTGCGCCAGAATGAATGGCAGGGTCAATCCCAGGAGCCACCAGAAGGCAGTCATTTATCCTGGTTAACGCTCTGCAGCGGCGGCAACAATAGCGGTGAAATCAACCGGTTTAAGGCTGGCCCCGCCCACCAGGGCGCCGTCGATATCAGGTTGTGAGAAAAATTCCATGGCATTTGCACCAGTAACTGATCCACCGTAGAGCACGCGTACGGCATGGGCGATCTTTTCATCGAACAGGGCTGCAACTGGCTTGCGGATGAAATCTTTGATGACGGCATTGGCGCCTTCTGCACTGGCTGCCCTTCCGGTTCCGATAGCCCAAACAGGTTCGTATGCGATCACAACATTTTCCATCGCTGCGGTAACCAGCCCGTTTAAACCTTCACGAACCTGGCGGGAGACCACTGCTTCAGTCTGCCCGGCTTCATTTTCTTCCAGGGTTTCACCCACACACATGATCACCACCAACCCGGCAGCCAGGGCGGCTTTTACTTTCTTGTTGACAGTTTCATCGGTTTCACCGAATTTTGCGCGCCGTTCTGAGTGCCCGATGATCACATACTGGCAAAACTCTTTAACCATATCGGGGGCAACTTCACCCGTATAAGCGCCGGAAGCTTCCCAGTACAGGTCCTGGGTTCCTACTCCGACCGGGCTGCCCTGTAAACGGGCTGATACAGCCGGAACTGAAAGAAAGGAAGGGCAAACAACCCGTTCCACCCTGTCATATCCACTGATGGCTGAAAGCAGTTCGTTGACCAGGGCAACTCCCTGGGCGCTTGTCTTGTTCATCTTCCAGTTTCCTGCAACAAATGGTTTACGCATAGCATCCTCTTCAGATAAAGTACTCACGTTTAGCCAAACGTGGATGGTGTGATGGTGATCAATGTTATTTTACCAGACAGGGACAGTTAAGCTGCCTGGTTTAAGGATTAGCTTTCAGATACCTTGGTAAAAACATTGAAATGCGGCGGATTTTCCAGGTGTTTCTTCACCTTGCAAAGGGAAGCCGTGCGCACCAGGGCTTCGTGGTATTGTTCCGGAAAGTTGGGGGGTACCTGAATCTCGAGCTCCACTTCGCTTACCAGGTCGCTGCCTGGTTTGGATAATGAACGCTGGACAATGCGGATCCCCTCAGTTGGCAAACCGCGCTGTTTACAGAATCCAAGCACATAAATGCCGGCACAGGTACCCAGCGATGCCAGGAACACAGCAAAGGGAGTAGGAGCTGAACCGTGCATGCCCATCGAAGGCTGGTCTGTCATAACTGTGTATGGGCCAAAGTGAGCGTCTACCCGGGCGCCGCCCGGGAAATCAATGATCATCTCCATAACAATCCTCCTGATAGCAGTAATCACTAAAATTATACGCTACATAAACCCCAATACCTCAATTGTTGTAGAATGTTAATAAAGGAGCTGCGATGAATGAGGCTGACTACCAGGATCACAATAGGGATGAGGGTTCGCAATTAACATATCTGCGGAAGAAACGCCCGGGATTACTGATTTCTGCCGGCATTGCTGCATCCATTCCGACAGTCGGGTTCATAGTGCGCGAGGTTTTCCGTAAAAGGAACAAGCACTTGATGCAGGAGAATATTGCCCAATTCTCATCCATCCCGGAAGAGGCGTCGTTCCTGGCAGCCAGACCGCGTCACTTTGGCGGGAAAAAGAAACCCTTCCTCCATGCAGTGCTGCTGCTGCACGGGTTTTCCTCCTCCCCGATGGAGTTCTCCAGCCTTATTCCGCACCTTGAAAATGCCGATATCCCTTTTTATGCGCCGCTACAGACAGGCTACGGCATGGACGACTTCCGACTGCTTTATCAGGTCAGAGCGGATGACTGGCGCAGGGATGCGGCCACCGCTTATGAACTATTATCTTCCTTTGCTGAAGAGATCAGTGTGGTGGGGCATTCCACTGGCGCCAATCTTGCCCTGTATGTAGCAAGCAAGTTTCCTGTCAGGCACCTGGTGCTCAGCGCCGCAAACCTGGTTCCGTCTGTGCAGGATGAAATACTGAAACATATCGTCAATTCAACCTTCCTGGGTGCAGTGTTCCGGATGGCAATGCCGGTGGTGAAAAAGCCGGTCCGGCGCAAGGATCCTGAGCGGGGAGACACTCTCGACCCGGCCACCGCCGGGAAGGGGTTTGGCTACCGGGCGATCCCGCTTCAAAGCGTGCGGGCTTTGTGGACATTGCAGGATGAAACCCCGGTTTCAGGCTTGAAGTTCATTTCGATGCATTACCTGTATGGGCTGCAGGACCTTTCGGTAAACAACCAGGCTTCTATCCGTATTCTGCAGGAGAGCGGGAACGAGTTTACCGTTGATACTTACAGCAACTCTGCCCACAACATCCTCGATGATTTTGAAAAGGAAGCGGTGATTGCACGCATTTTCGGTATCCTGGAAGGTAAGTAAATCCGCGAATTTTTATCACTCTACAGGGTGACAAAAAAACTTTGCAAGGGGAATAATGCCACTTTCACGGTGGAGGGTTGGACGTTAATATGTTTTCATGTTAATACCAGTGCTTGCAGTAGCAGGAATATTCCCGGGATTGGAGCCAACCCAGCTCACATCCCTTTCAGGCATGTTATTTGAGAAACAGGTACAAAAGGATGAAGTCCTCTTCAAACAGGGTGATCCTGCGTCCATCGTGTACATGGTACAGAAAGGGCAGATTCTCATCCGCTACAAGCCGTATGACGGGGATGAACTGACCGTGGGGACAATCGGGCCGGATGGCATTTTGGGTTGGTCGGCCGCCTTAGGGCACCCCAGGTACACATCCCGGGCGGTAGCGGTAGAAGATTCAACCCTGCTGGCTATTTACGGTACCCGGCTGCGCTGCCTGTGCCTGAAGCAGCCTGAGACCGGTGCCATGATCCTGGACAGACTGGCAAGCGGGATTGCAGGCAGGCTGCAGTCGACCGAGGCGCTTGTGCATTTACTGAGTTCTGAAATAGAATATAATGAACATTGTTTGGAAAGGAAAATTCAGCATGGCTGATGCAACCAACGGTTATTCAAAAGAAGAGCAAATGAAGGGGTTGATCGAACAACTGGACGCTTACATCAACCATTTTCACGGTGGATCAGTGGAACTGGTTTCCTTTGAGGATGGACTGGTGAAGATCAGGCTGGGCGGCGCTTGTGAAGATTGCCCTCTTTCCCCCAGTACCGTACATGGCTGGGTGGAGGGCACTATCCGCCAGTTCTTCCCTGATATTACCGGTGTTGAGCAAGTGTACTGAACGGTCACAAAACCTGACCAGGGCTGAAAATCGCCCTGGTTATTTTTTTGGAAATTCTGCAACCTTTAATCTTCCAGCAGCCAGGTCAGGGCTTGTGCGCGGGTTTGAAAAACCCTGAAGTCATTTCCGCGGTTCGTCTCCAGGGCAAAGTCGTAGAACTTCCCCTTTCTCGATAGCAGTGAATCCATTACTGCGCCTGCTTTGATGCGATAAGTGCTTAGCTTGAGTAAAACGCTGCCCGCCAACCCGGTGCGAAGATCGTAAAATGCTTCGGGTATGTTTTCCTGGTTGATCAACAGGCGGTTTACATGGTATACGCCGCAAGCCGAAATCAGATCCAGAGCATCTGTTTCACTTGCCAGCAGCCCGCTGCCAGGCAGTGTTTCAATCCATGTATTCTGTCCATCTGCAATCAATAGTGTTTCCATTCCCAGATTATGCCATAAAACCTACCAATACACCCAAACGATATACAAACATTATACATTTCATTTTCCTGTGCAATCCCGACAGGCATAGTAAGTACATACTTAATTAGAGGAGAAAAAATGTCTGAAAATAGGAATTAAACAATTTACGGCGTTTCAATGTATTTATAGCGTTTTTGCACCTCACCCAGGGTATTTTGATGATCGTGTTAAGCAACGGTACCGCATACCCGATTTACTCAAACTTCCTTAAATTCGATATAGCTACCAGGGCTCTCGTTCCAAACCTGCAGATCGCATTCGAGCTGCGCTTCGGTCCGGCGGTTGCATTTTTCTGCTGCTATCTGCGGTTGCACATTTCTTCCTGGCAACTGTCGGTTACTAACTGTATGTCAGCAACCTGAAGAAGGGCATGAACTCGGTCAGGTTTTATGAATATACCCTTTCATCATCTGTAATGATCGTTTTTGATCGGCATGCTAGTTGGTCTATATGACATCGGTGCTACCATCCTGATCTTCGGGTTGAATGCCATGATGAACCTGTTCGGCATTATGATGGAGTACCACAATCAATACACCCAGAAAACCAACTGGTTGTCCTTTGTCTATGGGTCCGTAGCAGGCATCATTCCCTGGGTTGTGATTGTGCTTTACTTTGTGGGTTCCATTGCCGGGGAAGGCGGCGAACCGCCAGCTTTTGTGTACGCCATCAACCCCACCCTGTTTGTTTTCTTCACCTCATTCACCATCAATATGATCCTGCAGTACAAAAAGGTTGGCAAATGGAAAGACTACCTGTTTGGTGAGAAAACTTACATGGAATAAATCGGACTGCTAAGTCCAGTTAATAACATGCCAAACAGGAAACCAGGAGAAACCAGGCTGGGGTTACCTGCCAGCAAGGTGGGTTTGCTGTTGATTTGCCGAGAGTGACTACTCGATGGAGATTTCGATATGCTCCCCGTCATTTTTGTCAGTCACGTCAATGATCTTTCCCGCCTGTCCAGATTGGACCATTGCAACCAGCCTTTCAGGGTCCACCCCATCAATCTGCGGGGAAAAGCGGGCTCCCATCTTCATTCCGGTGGCAAGCATGGTTACTGGAAGGCGGATATTGACGCGCTCTCTGCCCGTATCCAGGTCTGAGATCCTTACCCTGAACCAGTGACGGTTATGCGGGGGTTCCATTGGTTCAAAAGCAGCCGGTGAGGTTGTATTCTTTTGCTTGTCGCCCAGGGCGTTCAGTAATTCCAGGCCTTGTTCGGTGGTGATCGTTCCCTGATGGATCATGGTTAAGACAGCAACGCGCTCTTGTGATGAAGGCATCCTGACTCCTACCACTATTGTAAGCAAACTAGGCTGCCGATAATAGTGAGGCACATCACAACAGGCGGATTACTTCTCTTCGGCGCTTTGCCTCTCCCAGCGGTCGACAGCCCGTTTTATGAGTGATTTAATTTCAGGGTCAGGAATGCTATCGATCCCCTCATACCGGGTTACACCGATCCAGACGATTACCTCATGGGCGGGGTTTTCGTCCAAGCGGATGGCTTTGTTTTTCAGGTCAGTATCCTGCAGCATCTCCTGAAGGATTGCATCGATCTGGTGAACGATACTCATAGAGCGCGGATCGGATTTTACCTCAACCGATTCTTGTTTGCGGGTTGTGAACGGCAGGCTGATCTTTTGGAGAGGAGACATGTCTTTATCTGTCTCTGGAAGGAAGTCTTTTGGTTGAGATTCCTTTTCCGTTAAAGGATTCGGGCTGGCAGCAATGTTCCGGTCAATACCAAGCATCGAAGAAACATCAACAAGCAGGCTGGTCAGGTACTTCTTTATTGCCGGGTCTGCGGTTTCTCTGGCTGTAACTGTCCTTTCACCCAACTTGAAAACCAGCTGGTTATCCTTCTTGGAGCGGAATATCTGCACCTGTTCTTCCAGGTTCGGATCTGGTTCAGGTTCAGCAGTTGGCGGTACAGCGCCGGTATTGCGCGCATGCCAGGCTGCCATGACCAGTAACCCGCCGATAAAACCGATGATGACAAACAGAAACCCAAATACTATCTGGCTGGTTAATTCCGTCATATCACACCTCTTCTTTTTCCTGGTAAGCCTGGCAGGCAGGGCAGTAGTGTGTGCTTCTTTGTCCAATCACCGTTCGTGCGATAACTGCACCGCAATGTGAACATTTTTTTCCTGTCTGGCGGTACACGTTAAAGTGGTTCTGGAAAGACCCTCCCCGGTACACCCAGTCTATACTGGCACCGTTGTGGTTAATGCCTTCAACTAGTACTGAATGGATTGCATTCAACAGGCGGCTGGCCTGCTCAAACTTAAGACTATCAGCCCTGGCTGCGGGGTGAAGCCTGGCAAGGAAAAGCGCTTCGTCTGTGTAAATGTTTCCCAGCCCCGCCAGGAAGGATTGATCCATCAAGAGAGGTTTCAGCATCCTTTTTTTGCTTTGCAGCATACTGAAAAAAACCGCAGGCTCAAGTTTGGGATCGAGGGCATCCGGACCCAGGGAATGCAGAACGTCTTCCGGCTCTGGTGTGAGCCACATCCTGCCGAATTTGCGGGTGTCGTTGAAGACCAGGCGGGTGGCATTGTCCAAATCCAGGGTGACACGGTCATGGCTTCCAACCGGTTCAGTCCCAGGGACGATTTTCAAATCACCGCTCATCCGTAAGTGGCTAAGCAAGTGAAATGGGGGGATTTCACAAACCAGGAACTTCCCACGCCGAGAAACGGATTTAAAAGTTAAGCCTTGAATTTGGGAGATAAAAACATCAGGCTGCGGCACTACCAGAGTACGGGTCCAATAAACATGCGATTGGGACACAGTGCGGCCGGGCAGACCGGGCAGGCCGTTTGTGCCAAGCCGCAAGGTGCGTGCAATGGTTTCGACCTCTGGCAGCTCAGGCAATCTTCTTTCCTGCAGTTACTCGTTAAACATTTCGCCCACGCTGCGTCCTTCATTCGCCCGGCGGATGACTTCACCAAGCAGGGGGGCAATGGAGAGCACGACCAGGCGCTCGCCAAGGAGCGCTTTCTTTTCGGGCGGGATGGGAACGGTGTTGGTGGTAATGAACTGTTTTACCGGAAGAGCAGCCAGGCGGGCTGCGCAATCGGCTGAAAAAACCGCGTGCACGAAAACCACGTACACATCACGGGCGCCCATGTCTTTTGCCAGGTTCACTGCCTGGGTGATCGAACCGCCTGTATCCACTTCATCATCCACGATGACGACATCACGGTCTTTGACATCGCCAATCAGGGTAAGGGCTTTGGCTTTTGAATCATTGGCAACCCTTCGTTTTTCAGTAAATGCCATGGGAACATCCAGGACTTCAGCATAGTTGCGGGCTTTTTTTGCAAACCCCAGGTCGGCGGTCAGGACGACCGGGTTGACCATCTGCTGGCGGATGTTCTTCAGGTATTCTTTCAGGAGGTGGAAACCTGAAAGTACATCTCCGGGGATGGTGAAAAAGCCCTGGATCTGGCCGGCATGCAGGTCAAAGGTCATGTAGCGGTCAGCGCCGGCCACTTCTATCATATCTGCCACCAGGCGGGCAGTGATTGGTACACGCGGCTGGTCTTTCTTATCTGAGCGGGCATAGCATAGATAGGGGATGATGGCGGTGATGCGGGCTGCGGAATCCAGGCGCAATGTCTGCAGCATGATGAGCAGTTCCATCAGGTTGCGGTGCACCGGTGCAGAGGTGGTCTGGATCACATAGCAGTCCTGCCCTCTAACGCTGCTGTGTAATTTGATAAACAGGTTGTCATTGGGGAATTGAACAACATCCCTTTCGCACAGTTTTAACCCCAGGTATTCAGCCACTTCATCGGACAGATCTGGATGAGCAGTACCGCTGTAAAGTTTGATGTCTCCGTAGACCATCCGTTCATGTCGAGCACTTGAAATTGGCATTTTTCACTCCTGCTGCTATCTAATCCACATCCTGCCATTCACTCCGCAGGATCCCCATAAAAACGGCATCCACATACTGGCCGTTGATAAACCTTTCCTGCCGCATCCGGCCTTCTTCTACAAAACCGGCTTTCTTATATGATTGTATCGCACGCCGGTTGGTTTCGTAAACATAAAGCTTGATGCGGTTTAAGTTTAATATAGTAAAGGCATAGCGCAGCATCAGGCGCATTGCCCGGGTGCCCCAACCCTGGTTCCAGAAGGATTTTTCTCCGATAAAAATCCCTACTTCTGCTACACGCGACTGCCAGTTGATGGTATCGAATCCAATAATGCCAATATGTGTCCAGGTATCATTGAGAAGCAATTCAATTGCCAGGGGCTGTTCTTCAACTGGATGCTTCAGAATCCTTTCGAACCAGGCTTCTTCCTGGATGAGGGAGAGCGGTGTGGGGATTTGAAGACCTGCGGTCACTTCCGGGTCATTCAGCCATGCCACGCAGTGTGGCAGGTCTTCCCTTTCCAGGGCTCGCAGGCGGATGTCATTCCCAAGGATCATGGTTGTCTCCTAAGGGTTCAGCCGGTTGGGTCCCCTGAAGAGAAGCACAGCTTCACGGACATTGTTCAAGTTGAGCATTACCATCAACAGGCGGGATAAACCTAGCCCAAATCCGCCATGAGGCGGGCAGCCGTAGCGGAAGAAATCCAGGTAGAAGCGGATGGGATCATGGGTCAGGCCTTTCTCGGTAGCCTGTTTTGCCAGTATATCCACCCTGTGTTCGCGCTGGGCGCCGGTAGTGATCTCCAACCCGGATGCGATCAGGTCGAAACTCTTCGTGATATTCGGCTGGTCTGCATAGCGCATATGGTAGAACGGCCTTACTTCAATCGGCCAATCAGTGATGAAGACAAAGTCGTGGTTGTATTTTTCTTTGACCCACTGGGCTACAGCACGTTCTCCACCCGGATCCAGGTCGCCTTTTTTATCGGGTGGCAGCACGTAATTGATTTCTTTCAAAATCTTATGTGCTTCTGCCATAGGCAGGCGCGGGAAGGGAACGGTTGGAACCTGCAGGTCAGTCCCCAGCAGCGCCTTAATCTCCTCACCGTGAATGTCTTTGACTTTCTGGTAGGCATACTGCAGCATGTTCTCAAGGAAGCGCATGACATCATCGTGGGATTCGATCCACGAAATTTCCATGTCAATGCTGGTGAACTCAGTCATGTGGCGTGAGGTGAAAGAAGGATCCGCCCTGAAGGCTGGACCGATCTCAAACACCCGGTCAAAACCAGCCGCCATGGCCATTTGCTTGTAGAACTGGGGAGACTGCGCCAGGTAAGCCTTACCGCCGAAATATGGCAGCTCGAATAATTCTGCGCCGCTTTCGCTTGGGCTGCCCATCAGCTTGGGTGTGTGGATCTCCAGAAAACCATTCTGGATCCAGTACTCACGCAGCGCCATTTCTGTTGTGGTTTGCACTTTAAATATCAGGGTAATTTCCGGCCGGCGCAGGTCAATAAACCGCCAATCCATGCGGAAATCGATGGCAGGCATGGTATCGGCAAACGGATCGAAGGGAAGCTGCTGGGCTGCCAGGCTGTCAGTCTCAGCTGTTTCAAGCTGGATTTCAATTCCGCCCAGTTTCACAACCGGGTTCTCCACCACCTTGCCGGTGATAGTTAATGCAGTTTCGGTAGTTAAGCGCGAAATTTCTTCTGCCAGGGTTGGGTTGCCCTCTTTCCATAACGCCACCTGCACCAGCCCGGTCAGGTCACGCAGGACGATGAACTGCATCTTTTTCTGGTCCCGCAGGGTTTGCAGGAAACCCTGTACTTTTACTGTTTGGCCGATGTGACCTTTTAGTGCCGATATTGGTGTTCTTTCCATGGAACTTCTCCTCTACGAAATAATTGCAATCGGGTTATACCCTAAAATCAATCAAAATTGAAGCCGGAAAGCTTTAACAGGTCTTTTACTGTCTGGTAAGGTGTCGCTTTACGGGAATATAGGGCTTCCACGCTTTTATCCAGGGCAGAAGGCGGGAGGTTTTTCATCCAGTGCTGTTGCATGGTTTGCATTACCAGGTTTTCCACTTCATCCCGGATACGCAAATGCTGGCGTTTTTCCCATTCATTGCTTGTACGCAGGAAGTGCAGGTGCGCCAATGCGTTTTCCATCACTTCAAATGCGCCTTCCCCTTTATTGGAAACCGTCCGTAAGACCGGCACTTCCCAAACCGGGGTTGAGCTGCTGCCTGCAGAAGAAGCCCTGCCGGAGTGGTTCGAAAGCTGAAGCATTGCCTGCAGCGCCCTTTCGGTGCTTTCGACACCAGGCAGGTCAGCCTTATTCACCACCAGGATGTCGGCGATCTCCAGGATGCCGGCTTTGATCGCCTGAATATCATCACCCAGCCCGGGTGCATCCACCACAATGGTGGTGTGCGCCAGGCGGGCGATCTCAACTTCAGCCTGGCCCGCCCCAACGGTTTCCACCATGATTACTTCAAACCCGGCAGCATCCATCAGGCGTGCCACCTGTGCCGTGGTGCGTGCTAAACCGCCGATTGCTCCGCGGGCAGCCATTGAGCGGATGAAAATACCTGTATCTCCGCTCAGGTCGCGCATGCGCACCCTGTCTCCCAGGATCGCCCCGCCGGTAAAGGGGCTTGAAGGATCAACGGCAATGATCCCTACATGCGGTTTGGTTTCTTTCCCGGTTCCCTTACGGAATGCCAGCGCCAGCTGGTTCACCAGGGATGACTTGCCGACTCCCGGAGCTCCGGTAATGCCGATGATATAGGCGTTCCCGGTATGGGGATACAGGATCTCCAGAGCATCCCTTCCGGTGGTGGTGTCATTTTCGACTTCGGTGATCAGGCGTGCCAGGATAAGGCGGTTGTCCCGGATATCTTCATGCAGCCTGCTGCTTACCAGAGAGGACATCTGCCTTACTTTTCTGCCATCAGTTTTTGGATATCATCGATGATCTGGGTGGTAGCCGAACCCGGCCCATAAACTGCTTTTACCCCTGCATCCAGCAATACATTCACATCTTCTTCGGGGATGATGCCACCTACAAAGACGGGTAATTTGCTCTGCCCATTGGCTTGCATCAACTCAATGATCCTTGGTACCAGGGTCAGATGGGCACCGGAAAGGATTGAAAGGCCGACAATGTCCACATTTTCCTGCAAAGCAGCTTCTGCAACCATTTCAGGTGTCTGGCGCAGCCCGGTGTAAATGACTTCCATCCCTGCATCACGCAATGCCCGTGCAATTACCTTGGCGCCCCGGTCATGACCATCCAGCCCGGGTTTGGCAATAAGCACTCGAATTTTTTGATCCATTCTGGTTCTCCGAATTTGATTTGAACAAGTTGATTATACTCCATAGCCTTTCGGCTGCTTTACAACGGTATGGTGTATCATATGGAAAACACCAGCATTCCTGGAATTGAGGATGGGTATGGAAATGAAAGGACAGCCGATTGTACAGGTCACCACCGAGGTGGACGGCCTCCCGGTCAGTGTCTGGAAGGCAGGAAACCAGGGTTCGGATGTGGTCTTGATCCATGGCGGAGGGGTGGATTCCGCTATGCTTTCCTGGCGTGAAGCTATCCCGTTCCTGGCGCAGAATCACCGTGTGTATGCGCCAGACCTGCCCGGGTATGGCGCAACCCCATTCAGAAAAGGAACCGGATCGCTTGATTTTTACATCCCATTCCTTGAGGTGCTGCTGGAAAGGCTGGGTCTCCCCAGGGTGAACTTGGCGGGTATTTCAATGGGCGGGAGCATATCGCTCGGGTATGCGCTGAGAAACCCCTCCCGGGTTGAAAGCCTGGTGCTGGTGGACAGCTACGGGCTTGCAGATAATGTGCCAGCCCATTTTCTTTCATGGTTGACCATTAAGACACCCGGACTGATCAGCATGTCGTATGCCATGATGCGCAAGAGCCGAGTAATGATGCGCTGGTCAGCGAAAAGCCTGCTGGGCGGTCCAGAGCTGCTTACGGAAAGTATGCTGGCGGAACTGGAAGATTCGATAGCTGACCCGGATGCAGCCAGGGCATTTTCAGAATTCCAGCAGGATGAACTGAAATTGGGACGGCTAAAAACCTGTTATATGGACAGGCTGCATGAGATCCAGGCAGCAACCCTGATCATCCACGGCAGTGCAGACAGCCTTGTGCCGTTGAAATATGCCCGGGAAGCTGCCAGGCGCATCCCTGGAGCAAACCTTGAGGTGCTGGATGGAGCTGGGCACTGGCCGATGCGCGCCCGTCCGGAGCAATTCAACCTTGTTCTCGAGCGTTTCTATTCGAGCCTTGGATAATGAATTGTGGTACACTAGCCTCGCATATCACGCAGCAAGGATCTCTTTATGCCAGTCATTTATCCGTTTACAGCCATAGTGGGACAAGAACGCATGCGCCGGGCGCTGGTCTTAAACGCCGTGGATCCCCGAATTGGGGGTGTTCTGATCCGCGGTGAACGCGGAACCGCCAAATCCACCGCAGCCAGGGCGCTGGCAGCGCTGCTCCCCAATGTGAAAGTAGTCGGTGATTGCCGCTTTGGCTGTAACCCGGATGACGAGTCTGCCCTGTGCACGGAATGCCGTGAGCGTATTAAAAAGGGAGAAAAGCTCCCGGTAGCTACCAGGCCGACCCCTTTTATCAATTTACCAGTATCCGCAACTGAAGACCGCGTGGTGGGCACACTGGATATCGAAAAGGCGATCCAGATTGGGGAGCGCCACTTTGAGCCGGGTGTGCTGGCAGCCGCCAACCGCGGTTTGTTGTACATAGATGAAGTAAACCTGCTTGATGACCATGTGGTCGACGTGCTGCTCGACTCAGCAGCCATGGGTATGAATATTGTCGAACGCGAGGGGATTTCTTTTTCCCACCCCGCCCGCTTTATCCTGGTTGGAACTATGAACCCCGAAGAAGGCGACTTGCGCCCGCAGCTGCTGGACCGATTTGCCTTATCGGTGGATATCCACGGCATCAGGGATGCACGTGACCGGGTCACCATCATGGAACGCAACCTTTCCTTTGAGGCTGACCAGGAGGGCTTCCGCGAGCGCTGGCTGCCCAAAGAGCAGGAACTCTCGCAGATGATCGATGCCGCCCGTAACCTGCTGGTAATGGTTACCCATACCTCACGCGACCTGCTTTCCATAGCTGCACTGACCGCATCCTTAAACGTTGAAGGCCACCGCTCAGATCTGGTCATCCTGAAAGCTGCCCGGGCACAGGCAGCCTTTGAGGGCCGCACCAATGTGACCGACCGCGACATCGCCATGGCTGCCGAACTGGCTCTGCCGCACCGCATCAAACGCGGACCTTTCCAGCAAACCGAAATGGGAATGGAAGAGCTGCAGGAGCGCATTGAGCAATTGAAAGGCGAAAGCGCGGGAGAACAATCGGATAGCGAACAGCAGCCTGCTGAACAGGCAGACGAGCAAAAAAAAACGCAGTTTTAGCCCAGGAGGATGAAACCCTCAACGAAGCACCGGTAGAACCCTCTTCTGGCAAAGTGTTTGGGGAGCAGAATGCCAACTGGTGGGAAGGCGGCAAGCAGGTAAAGACGGGGGAAGTTTTTGAGCCGCGCCGGCTGGATACACCACTAGACCAGATGATGCGTCAGATGGCTGGCAGGCGCAGTTACACCCACACCCAGAGAAAACGCGGACGCTACATCCAGGCACGGCCTACCCCCGGCAAAGCCGAGGACCTGGCTTTTGATGCCACTATCCGCGCTGCCGCCCCCTTCCAAAAGGAAAGGGTGGAGCGCAGGAAAAAGGTGGCGTTTGCCGTCAGCCCGAACGATTATATGCGCAAGGTGCGGGTGCGCCGCACTGCCAACCTGGTAGTCTTCCTTGTGGATGCCAGCTGGTCAATGGCGGTGGCGGAGCGCATGTCTGCAACCAAGGGGGCGATTTTGTCGCTTTTGAATGACGCCTACCAGCGGCGCGACAGGGTTGGACTGGTGGTTTTCCAGAAAGACCGTGCCACCCTGGTACTGCCGCCAACCAGTTCTGTCCGCCTGGCGGAAAAAGCCCTTGCCCATATTCCGGTGGGCGGGAAGACGCCCCTTTCGGCCGGGTTGCAGCTGGCTTACGAGGTACTGCGTAAAGAAAAGGTCCTGCATCCGGATGTGCTGCCCCTGATGATCTTATTGACCGACGGAGCGGGTAATGTGACCATGGGGCACTTGCCGCCGCAGGAAGAAGCCAGGCAAATAGCCCAGCTGATCGTAGCCGAGGGCATCCGCAGTGTGGTGGTGAACATGGAACATGCTGCATTCGACCAGGGGCTGGCTCAGTCATTGGCAGATGACCTGCAAGCGCCTTGCTACACCCTGACAGAATTAAAAGCGGAAAACCTTTACCAGACAGTCCGCCTTGAATTAAATTTGCAGCAATCCAAGGCGTTTGAACGGCAGTAGAATTCATGCATAGAAAATCAAGCTGGTTTGTCAAAACCTGGGTCTGATGATATGATGAGAATTCAGGGAAATCATGTTTTCAAAACAGTCACGCACCAGAAAAATCCGCGTCATTCTCGGGGTGATTATACTCGCTACCCTGCCTTTTTACTGTCTGGGGCTGATCATGCTGCAAGGCCAGAATATGGCCAACCGCACCAGGACTGCCACTCCCACCGAAACCCGGGAAGTAGCTGCCAGTAATACACCCCGTCCAACCTGGACGGGGGTGATAACCGCAACGGCATCCATTACCCCTTCGCCAACCATCACCTGGACACCTTCGGTAACCCCGACAGCTTTCCGTACCCCTACCCGCACCATTACCCTGACTCCAACCATTACCCTGACCCCAACCGAAACACTGGTTCCTCCAACCGATACACCCGAACCGCCAACTGAAACAGATACCCCATCACCTACACCAGATGGATCTTCTGCGAATCCTTAGCACAGGAAAAAGGAATGACCGATATCAAGCAATTTCTAAACGAACTATTATCTTTGCCCGGGCTTTCAGCTTATGAAGGACCAGCCCGGGAACATATCGCCAGCGCCTGGAAACCCCTGGTTGATGAAATGCAGGTCAGCCCTATTGGAAGCCTGCATGCCCTGAAGAAGGGATATGGCAGCGAGCCGCGCCCGCGCATTTTACTGGCTGCCCACATGGATGCCATCGGATTGATGGTGACCGGTGTCACAGATGGTTTCCTGAGCTTTACTGAGATCGGCGGGATTGATCCGCGCCTGCTGCCCGGTCTGAGGGTTACGGTACACGCAAAACGCGACCTGCCCGGGGTGATTGTCATGCCGCGTGACGCCCTCCTGCCGGAACGCAAAAGCGAAACCCCGGTGGAGATGAAATACCTCTTCATTGACCTGGGTTTGAGCGCAGCAGAAACCGCTGAACTGGTTCAGATCGGCGATCTGGTGTCGTTCACCCAGGAGCCAATGGAACTGCCAAACGACATCATCACCGGGCACAGCCTTGATAACCGCGTTTCAGTCGCTGCTGTCACCGTCTGCCTGGAAGAACTGCACAATGTCCAGCATACCTGGGATGTTTGGGCTGTTGCCACAGCACAAGAGGAGGAAACGTTGGGCGGTGGATTTACCGCTCCCTTCGCTATCCGGCCTGACCTGGCAGTGGCTATCGATGTAACCATTGCCAAAGGACCCGGGGCATCCGATTGGCGCACTTTTCCGCTCGGTAAAGGCGTTTCTCTGGGGATTGGTTCAAATGTTCACCCTGGATTCTTCAAGGCTGTGAAAGAAGTAGCCGATAAACTGGATATCCCGGTCCACAACGAATTAATGCCGCGCGGCTCGGGCACAGATGCACTGGCCATGCAGATTGTGGCAGATGGGATTACCACCCTGGTGATCGGTATTCCGCTACGGTACATGCACACCCCGGTGGAAATGGTGGCCATGAAAGATATCCAGCGGGCAGGCCATTTGCTGGCATCCTTTATCGCCACCCTCCCCGTTGATTTCATGCAAAACCTGAAATGGGATGATTAATCATGACAGCGAAAACCTTATCTCCCGTGATCGATAAAGAACAAATAGCCCTGCTCGAGCAGCTCTCAAATGCCTGCGGTATCCTCAGTGATGTTGGCGAAGTTCGCAAGATTGTGCTGGAAAAGATCCAGCCTTACTGTGATTCTGTAAAAGTGGATGCCCTGGGGAATATCCTGGCCACCCGAAAGGCACAACAGCCCGGCGCGCTGCGTGTAATGCTGGCAGCCCACATGGATGAAGTTGGTTTTATGGTTGTGGAAAGCGAAGAAGGCGGGCTGTTCAAGCTGGTTACAGTCGGCGGTATTGATGTTCGCTACCTGCCGGGAAAACCAGTCCTTGTCGGCAAAGACCATGTTCCGGGCGTGATCGGCGCCAAACCGATCCACCTGATGAAGAGTGACGAAATGCAGACGGCAATGGACCTGGATGGGTTGCGTTTAGATGTCGGACCCGATGGCGGCGATAAAGTAAAACCAGGCGACCATGTTTACTTTGCCACCCGCTTTCAACAGGTTGGCAGCAGCCTGGTAGGAAAAGCCCTGGATGACCGGATTGGTGTGGTAACCCTGGCAACCCTGCTGCAGTATGCCCCAGCCAATATTGAACTTCTGGCAGCCTTTACCACCCAGGAGGAGATTGGATTGCGGGGCGCGCGTGTGGCAGCCTATGGATTTGACCCCGACCTGGCAATCGTCTTGGATAGCACTCCCGCTCATGACTACCCGTCTTATGACGGCAGTGAAAACCGCTACTTCAATACCAGGTTGGACGCCGGACCTGCCATTTATGTGGCAGACACCGGTACCATCTCTGATCCGAGGCTGCTCCAACACCTCTTCAGGGTTGCAGTAGAAAATGGTATCCCTTACCAGATCCGCCAACCCGGTCCAGGTGGAACAGATGCCGGCTCCATCCATAAGCAGCGCTCAGGAATTCCTTCCGTTTCCATTTCAGTGCCGGGCAGGTACGCCCACAGCCCGGTGATGGTCTCCCGCCTGTCTGATTGGAGGAATTCCCTCACGCTGGTCCATACTGCCTTAACCACGCTCCCGCAAGATATTTTGCAGAGAGCCTGATCCTAAAATTCCTTTGGAGTGATACATGAAAGAACTCATTCGATCCCTCGTAGAAACAACCGGTCCATCCGGATATGAAACCCAGGTGCGCGAACTGGTACAAAACAGTATTGCCGGTCTGGTTGATGAAGTAAAAGTTGATGCCCTCGGCAACCTGATCGCCCGCAAGGGCAAACTGAAAGATGGCGGAAAACGTGTCATGCTTTCAGCTCACATGGATGAGATTGGGCTGATTGCAACCTTTGTTGACGACAACGGCTTTATCCGTTTCACTGCCAACGGGGGTGTGTTCCCGGTCTACCTGCTCGGCAGCAGGGTTCGGTTCCTGAACGGCGTGGAAGGTGTGATTGGTACTGAAAACAACAACCTGCGCGACCAGTCACCTGCCATGGATAAGTGTTTTATCGATGTTGGTGCAAAAGACCGCCAGGGCTGCCCGGTTTCAGTAGGTGATATGGCTGTGTTTATACGCCCTTACCTCGACCTGGGTGACAGGCTGGTTTCAAAAGCCCTGGATGACCGCGTGGGTGTAGCCATCCTGGTGGAAGCGCTCAAGCAGCTGCAGGATACCCCGAACGAACTTTATTTTGTGTTCAGCACTCAGGAAGAAGTCGGCACCCGTGGCGCGATTACTGCCGCCTATGCAGTGGATCCGGAGCTGGGCATTGCCCTGGATGTGACCAAGACGGGTGACACCCCAAAGTGTGACAAAATGGAAGTTGCCCTTGGGAAAGGCCCAACTGTGAAGGTGCGCGATTCAGGAATGCTCTCTGACCCGCGCGTGGTGCGCTGGATGCGTAAGACAGCAGAAAAAGCAGGCATCCCGTACCAGCTGGAAGTGCTGGAAGCAGGCTCTACCGATGCCCGCTCAATCCAGGTTACACGTTCAGGTGTTCCAGTTGGTGTGATCTCCATCCCATGCCGGTATGTCCATTCACCATCCGAGATGGTCGATTACCAGGATGTCGTAAACTCAGTCAAACTGCTGGCTGCTTTACTGTCTGAGCGAATTGTCCTGGAGCAGCAGTAAAAAACCATGCTGAAAATCCGTGTGCTTTCATTCTTCCTGCTGGTCCTGATGGCGGCATGTATACCGCTTGTGCCGGTGGAGAATGAGAGCACACCGGCAATGACACAATCCGTCAGCCCGGAAAGTGAATCTACCAAGCAAGCACCCCTACAAACCCCAACCTCTGCTGTATCTGCTGGCGAATTGGTGATCTGGCTGCCAGCGCCGTTTGCTGAAGAAGGCAGCGCAGCCTGGGCTGTATTAGAGAAATTCTTGCAAAGCTTTGAAGAGCAGAATCCGGGGTATACGATCACCATCCGCCAAAAAAACTCTGATGTTCCGAATTCCTTGATCAACTCCCTTGCACTGGCAAGTGCAGCTGCGCCAAATTCAGTACCTTCCCTTGTGCTCCTAAACCGGCATGACCTTGAATGGGCAGCAGACCAGGACCTGATCAGCCCGCTGGCCTACGCTGACATGCAAGCGGATACCGATTGGTATGAATATGCCCGCCGCCTGGCAGTATATCAGGACCAGATGTACGGTTTACCAATCGCAGGGGACAGCCTGGTGCTGGTCTACAATTCCCAGCTGGTCACAGCCGAACAGGTTTCAAGTATCGACAGCTGGAATACCCTGCTCAGCTTAGAAAAGCCGGTAGCATTCAATCCAGCTGACAGCCAGGCGCGATTCCCGTTGACTGTTTACCTGTCCGCTGGAGGGATTGTGCAGGATGAAGATCAACAACCCGCTTTATCTGTTCCAGTACTGACGGATGTTTTCCGGATATTTGACCAGGGCAAGGTTAATGGTGTTTTTCCGGTCTGGACGACTGATGTGCAAAATGATTATGACGCCTGGCTTCGCCTGAAGTATGGCGAGGCAGACTTCCTGGTGACTACCATTTCCAGCTACATGGAGAACCGCTCCACAGATTTCCTGGCAATTCCTATGCCGGCACTGAACACGGGCAACTATGCCCTGGCAGACGGCTGGTTGTGGACAGTTACAGACCTGGACCCGCAGCGGAGAGAAATGGCGGAGGAGCTGGCGGTTTTCCTCAGTTCTCCTGGTTTCCTGGCTGAGTGGACTCAGGCGGCAGGTTTTCTACCGGTCCGCCCGTCTGCCATGGTAAGCTGGCCGGCTCAGAGCGACAAGACCTTCTTTGGAAAAGTCATCCTCTCTCTGCAGCAAATGCCGCATGCAGATGTGCAGGATGTGCTCAGCGATCCATTGTTTGAAGGCGCAATGAAAGTGATAGAATCAGGGGAAGACCCTTATCGGGCAGCGGATTGGGCGTCAAGAGAATTACTGCAAGAAGAATGAACTATGGGATGGATAAAGCAGATGGTTAAACCGCTTAATAATGGGAAATCTACCAGCTGGCAGTACCTTACTGTCCTGTTTGTTTTGTTCATGTTCTTCTTCTTAATTATGGTCTCCAACCCGGCATTTGCCAGCAACAAGGCGCTGCAACAGGTAACGCCGCAGACAGTTTCAGCCACACCCACAGAAACTCCATTACCTGAAGAGTGGGTCAAAAATGCGCGCCAGACAGACGGGATTGCCCTGGGCGGTACCCTTCTGGTGCTGATCATCATTGCCGGCTCGCTGGGTGTGCTGTTCAGGAAACCAGCCAGGACGGTCTCAAAAAAGTTTAAACGAAATTAGCCCGGCTCGGGCGGTTACAGCCGGATATTTAACAGGGGCACCAGCATTTCTTTCCGGCTGAGGGCGCCATGCCGGCCTTTTAAAGTATTTTCTTTCTGAGCCCACCAGAGGTAAGCATCCCCGGTTGCGGCGAGGATCATCTCACCGATCCGGTCTGTAAATGCCGGATGGGGATCGCCTGTTCCGAAAAGTCCGGATTGCATCGCTTGTGAAGAGGGGATTAAGGCAAATGCATCACCCCAGGCAGACTTGATTTCGTTAAATAATACTTCTTTCGCCCCGTAATGCGGGTACAGGTAAGCCAGCCGGTTTTCCCCGCTGGGCGGCATGATCAGGTTGTTCCAGATGCCGGCATGGTTGTGGACCTCAAACCAAGGGTCGGCGGGTGTATCGATCATACCGTGGTCAGCGCATAAGAGGAAAAGGGTATCTTCCTTGAGTTTTGCTGGAAATTCCTTGATGAATTTCTGGATATGCATACCCAGGTATTCGAGTTCCATCCTTAAGCGCGGATCGGTTGTGCCGTACTGGTGGGCAAGGTCATCATACTCGCCCAGGTAAGCCCAGATATATCGCGGGTGGTTGGAGGGCTGGTTGATCAATTGCTGCAATGAAAGCCATAGGTCAGATTGCGAGCGGTAAGGATGAACAGAAGCGCCCGGTGAGAGCATGATCGTCAGGCTGGAACGAGAGATCTGGGCGGGCTGGAAGGCATGCACTTCAGCATTGTTGTAGCGCAAATGCTGTGAAATGGGGGGCACACCCAGGAAGGTTTCAGGCTGCAGCCCGCCTTTACGCAAGCTGTTGATCTCACCTGAAAAAGCGCTGGGAGCAAACGTGATCATATTGGCGATCAGCCCGTATTCCTTCAAATACATTTCATACCCTGTGATACCATGTTCGAGGGGGGTGCAGCCTGTCCATAAGGTTACGAGTGCGCTTGATGTGGTGGAAGGAACCACGCTGCTAAGGGCAACCAGGTTGTCTTCACAAAAAAGATCTCCCCAAACCGGAGAATCGCTTTCCGCAAGCAATGCATCCAACCCAAGGGCATCCATTAGCAGCAAGATGACATTCTTGTACCGTTTCCTGGGTGCAAAGGTGCGCGGCAGAATAAGCGGTTTTTGCCCGGCAGGAGGTACTCCCAGCCATTCGCAAATGCTGGCGGGGATGTTTGCGATTGAATACCCAGAGTAGTCCGGGAATACACAGTCTGCATTTTCTGGGAAAAGGGGGTTCTTGCCGAGAAGCAGGCGATTCAAATTCTGAACCAGGAATGTGCTCATGGTTTCCTCCGTTCTGCTTACCTAATAATTATACAGATTCTCGAGAGCAAAACAATTCACCTGAAAGAATTCATTGGAAAAATTCTACTGCCAATATTTTGCTATAATAATTTCACTCTGATTGAAGGTTGTTGCATGCGACGTGAACTGGTAAGCTGGAACGATATAGATACCTTGATTGATCACCTGGTACCCCAATTCCAGGAAGGCTACGATGCTATGCTGATCATCACGAGAGGCGGTGTTGTACCGGGCGGGCTGCTAGCCGAAGCCCTGGGGATTAACCTGATCCTTACGGCGGCTGTAGATTTTCCGGATGTGATCCAATCGAACCAGCTGAAGGAGTTTCCACGCCTGATTGCCTGGCCTAAATTCGTGCAATTCCCCGATAATGCCTTGCTGTTGGGGAAAAATGTGCTCGTCGTTGATGATGTCTGGGGTTCCGGACGGACAATCACTGCGGTGAAGAACCGGGTCAGCGGTGCGGGCGGGCGGTCATTCACTTGCGTGTTGCACTTTAACCCTTACCGCAACCTGTTCGGCTCTGTAAGGCCGGATTACTATGCAGCAATAACCGACGCATATATTATCTACCCGTGGGAAATTGACCGGGGACCTGAAGGCACTCCCTTACTCGACCAAAAATAGGATAGTTATTGCGGCTTTAATGCGGCCAGGTAGCCGTCCAGCATAGATTCCAGGCCGAACTGAGCCAGCGCTGCCTGGCGTGCCCCGGCGCGGTACCTGGGATTCTTCTCAAAGATACACCTGGCTGCTGCCGCAAGGGTTTGTACATCCGGCGGTTCCAGCTTCCAGTAGTTGCTTCCATACGGGACAACAGCCCCGGCTGTCTCGGGCACCATTTCTTTCAGCGCGCCGGTATCAAAGGCGATCACCGGCAGCCCGCAGGCCAGGGATTCCACCACTGAATTCGGGCAGGCTGCATTCAGGTCTGCCGAAAATAGCATGTGGACTTCATGAGTCAGGGCGGGTACTTTTTCCAGGGGAACCACACCCTGGTACCTGACATGGATTCCTTCTTCCCTTGCTGTCTGCTGCTGCAGGCGGGCAGGTACATCCCCGGCCACCACCAGTTCCACTGGAATACCAGCCAGAAGGTGCAGCTGCCTGGCAAGTTCGATGGCGGTCTTCAGACCGCTGGAGTAGAAATCGCCCATGTGTCCTTCCATGACCAGGATGCAGACCATGTCACGCAGAGCTAGGTTGGTGTCAGATGGGCGGTAAACTTCCAGGTCAACGGCGTTATACACCACGCTGTTTGATTTAGGCAGGCTGCCAAAGCGGTTTTCCCACCACCATCTTGAGAACTGGCTCTGGTAAACAATTCGGTGTACTATGCTGCGCCGGATAAATGCCAGCAGCCAGTTATTCATCTCCGAACGCATGAAAGCCTTGATTGGGGTTGGCTGCACCCGGTGGAGCCAGTTCATTCCGTTCAGCCTTTGCACCAGCTGGACACCCCTGCGCCTGGCAGCTAGCAGGCTGCTTACCTGCCTGGTTCCACCGATGATCAGTGCGGCCTGTACTTCGGGATCAGCAAGGTCGCGTGTGACTGCGAAACCGCGTTTTTCTAACCCAGTGATGAACCTGCCCTGGAAGGAAACCATCCCGCCCAGGCCGTGTACGGCTGGAATAACGGCTATTTTGGAAAGAGGCATTACCGGGCTACTCCAAGGCCGGGCGTTTTCCGGTGCACCTGGCAGGTACACCCGCCCAGATCTCCATATCACCGGTTGACTCGAGCAGGACTGCATTTGCCCCGACCACAGTCCCTTTCCCGACTTTCAAAATGCCCTCTTTGCACAGGATCTTTGCGCCTGGCGACAGGATGGCATCATCTTCAATGATAAACCCTTCAAACCGGGAAAATGCAGCAGGCTGGTAGATGTCCGCCCTGCCGAGGGTTACACCGGGATACACTTTAACCCGTTTGCCGATCACCGTGCTGGGGTGGATGACTACGCCAAATCCGCCATGCACCAACTCGAACCCCTCGCCTATCTTGACACTGCGCGGGATTTCGCTTCCAAGCGCCTTAAGCAAACCGTACGCCATCCTGCCCCAGATACGGGATGAGCGAGCTTTGACCAGCCTGCTGTACAGGTCTTTAGCCATGTTCTGGTTCCTTGAATGCTAGCAAGGCATGAACAATTTTCTCGGCGGCTTTTCCGTCTCCAAAAGGATTTTTCGCCTTTGCCATCCGGTCGTAGTCATCTTTGCTGTCGAGCAGTATGCTGCACTGGGTGACGATTTCGCCAATATCTGTTCCTACCAGTTTCAGCACACCCGCCTCTACGCCTTCAGGGCGTTCAGTAACATTGCGTAAAACCAAGGTGGGTTTCCCCAGGGCAGTGGCTTCCTCCTGGATTCCGCCTGAATCGGTCAGTACCAGGTGGGCATTCTTCATCAGGTGAACCATTGGCAGGTAATCCAGCGGGTCGAGCAGCTTGATGTTGGGAACTTTACCCAGCAGCCGGTAAACCGGTTCCTGGACGTTGGGATTGAGGTGGACCGGGTACACGAACACGGTATTATCCTTGTACCGCTCAGCCAGTTGCTTGAGCGCCAGGCAGATATTTACTAGCGGCTGGCCGAAATTCTCGCGCCGGTGGGCAGTAACAAGGATCAATCTTTTTCCTCCGGGTGCAACTTGCAGGCTATCCAATATCCGGTTTACCTCTAGCGGGGCGGGGCGCTGTTGGATGGCGTAAAGAGCATCAATGACGGTGTTTCCGGTGACGGCAATTCGCCATGCAGGCACGCCTTCCTTCAGCAGATTCTGTTTGCTCCATACGGTGGGGGCAAAGTTCAGGTCTGCCACCACACCTGCCACCCGGCGGTTGATTTCTTCGGGGAATGGCTGCCATTTGTCAAAAGTACGCAGCCCGGCTTCCACATGACCGACCTTCACCTGGTTGTAGTATCCCAGCAAGGCTGCCACCATCACCGTGGTGGTATCGCCCTGTACCAGGATCCAGTCCGGTTTTACCTGCTTGAGAATGGGATCCAGCCCGGTAAAAATGCCCGCAGTAAGGTTCGCCAGGCTCTGGTTGGGTTTCATCAGGTTGAGGTCGAAATCAGGCTGAATGCCAAACAGATTCAGGATCTGGTCGAGCATCTCCCTGTGCTGGGCAGTAACGCACACCAGGGATTCAATCCCTGGATGAGCCTTAAGCGCATGCACAACCGGCGCCATTTTAACCGCTTCAGGCCGGGTGCCAAAGATGGAGAGGACTTTCAATGGGGTGGTCTTCATGTTCCCGGGTATTATCTCATATTTTAAGGACAAAGGTTGAACGCAGATCCGCATCTAAGAACACGATAATTATTAGAAATATGACAAAAACACCCCGTTTACTCTTGACGGCAGGCGGTATAGTAATATAATGATAAATAAGATAAAGTATATCTTATTATCCGATTATGACAAGGACATTGCCTGGTCGGGAAAGGATTAGAAATGAAAATCGCGAATAAGACATTTGTGGTTACAGGCGGGGGCAATGGAATTGGACGGGAACTGGTTTTGCAGCTGCTTGGCATGGGCGCCAGGGTTGCAGCTGTGGATATCGATGCCAAAGCGCTGGAAGAGACAAAAAACCTGGCTGGAAGCCAGGCAGACAAGCTTACCCTGCATGCCCTGAACATCACTGACCGGACTGCTGTTGAAGCCCTCCCAGCCAGTGTGCTGGCAGCGCATGGATCTGTGGATGGGCTGATCAACAACGCCGGCATCATCCAGCATTTTGTGCGCTTTAACGACCTGCTCATGTCTGAGATTGAACGGGTGATGAATATCAACTTTTACGGTACCGTCAACCTGACAAAAGCCTTCCTGCCGCATTTCCTGGAACGTCCGGAAGCGCACATTGTCAATGTTTCCAGCATGGGCGGTTTTCTGCCGGTACCCGGGCAGACCATGTACGGGGCTTCAAAAGCTGCCGTAAAGCTGTTCACCGAAGGCCTGCACTCTGAATTGCTGGATACCAATGTGGGTGTTACCGTTGTTTTCCCTGGAGCCATCGGGACCAATATTGCTGCCAACTCCGGCATCCAGGTGATGACCGGACAGGAGGATGCAAAATATAAAACAACCTCCCCGGTTGCTGCAGCAGCTGCGATCATCGCTGGAATCGAAAAGAAGAAGTACCGGGTTTTGATTGGCAGCGATGCTAAAATGATGGACTTTTTAACCCGCTTGATGCCGGAAAGGGCGGCAAAAATCATCTATGCCCAGATGAAGGCATTGCTGGACAGCCAGAGGAAACCTGGTGTAAAATCCGGCCCTTCACAGCAGCCGCAATCCATGTA
>ENA-UPTA01000456-UPTA01000456.1-activated-sludge-metagenome-genome-assembly--contig:-NODE-456-length-47366-cov-36.272326_pt1 | contig 47366 bp, 42 predicted proteins | sample MGYA00238184_ERZ773361 | MGnify/ENA primary metagenome ERZ773361 (study PRJEB29100, sample SAMN05720205) | activated sludge metagenome | isolation source: anaerobic digester from wastewater... | reverse complement strand
CTGGGGAACAAGGATTCGAACCTTGATTAACGGAGTCAGAGTCCGGCGTCCTACCGTTGAACGATTCCCCATTTTTTGAAGATCTGCAGTGTTCGCCGAGAACAGAATTACCTTTACTCCGCGAACGAATTGCATATAATGCGATCGAGTTTTTATGTCAACACAATTTCTTTGCTGATTTTCTGGATTTATTATTTTGGGTAGTTCCATCGATGAATGTTTCTATTGTTACGCTTGGCATTGTTTTTCTTCTCATCGCCATCAGGCAAATTGGCAGCGTCAGATTACAGATCTGGCAGATTATGCTTGGCGGCGCCGTGGCGGTTGTGCTGACCGGGGAAATATCGCCATCCGCTGCGTTTCAGGCAATTCATTTTGACGTAATTTTTTTTCTGTTCGGCATGTTTATCATCGGCCAGGCCGCGGAAGATTCAGGTTATTTAACGCATATCTGCCAAAAATATTTCGGGCGGGTAAAATCGGTGGATCATCTGGTTCTGGCCATCCTTTTTATATTTGGTATCGGGTCTGCTATTCTCATGAATGACACCATGGCGATTATCGGAACACCGGTGATGATTCTTCTGGCGAGAGAAAACAACATTGATTTCAAGCTTCTTCTGCTTTGCCTGGCCTTTGCCATTACCACGGGAAGTGTTATGAGTCCGATCGGCAATCCTCAGAATCTGCTCATTGCCATGGCGGGCAATATGAAAAATCCTTTCATCACCTTTTTGCAATATTTGTTTGTGCCGACGCTCATCAATCTTCTGGCCACGTATTTTCTTCTGAAGTTTTTTTATCCCAATGAATTCACTCATCAACATTTGCAAACCCGTATTGAAAACATTAGACATGTTCGACTGGCGCAGGTATCTAAATGGTCTTTAATTCTGGTGGTTTGTTTGATTGTGGCAAAAGTGGCGCTGGCGTTTGGAGATGTCATTTTTCGGTTTTCTATCGATTTTAAACTGACCTACATCGCTTTGATTGGCTGTTCGCCTGTCCTGATGTATCGGTTCCTATCGAAAAAGAAGAAATACCGGTTTCACATTTTGAGAAGAATCGACTGGTTTACGCTGATCTTTTTCGTGTCCATGTTTATTCTCATGGAAAGTGTTTGGCAGTCCGGCTTTTTTCAAAAGCTTTTTGCGCATTTTGCTCTTGATGTAACCAGCCTATCCGTCATTATGATGATTTCTGTTCTTTTGAGTCAGTTTATTTCCAATGTACCGATGGTGGCTTTGTTTTTGCCGCTGATGATGACGGCAGGAGCTGGCAGTAAAGAGCTCATGGCGCTGGCTGCCGGATCGACCATCGCGGGGAATCTTCTGATTCTGGGTGCGGCAAGCAATGTCATTATTATTCAGCATGCAGAAAAAGAGTTACATGGCCAAAGTATCTCTTTTCTGGAATTCACCAGAATTGGCTTTCCGCTGACGTTGATTAATATACTCTTGTATTTATTGTTTTTTTTGCTATTTTAAAAGTGGATTCATTTGAGAAACGGATCAGGAGGGTGGCTGATAATCCTCCAGATTTAAAACCAGATCGGTCAGTTCGGTAATCACTTCGTCATTAATTTCGGAGAGATGCAGTTTTCTTAAACATCCGTTCACTTCGATGTCGGCAAGGACAAATTTGGGAAGAGAGCTCTGTTTAAAGCCTTCCACAACCGTAAAATCCATACCTTCTGTCTCCATTTCCGCCAATGCCGAGGCCAGGTCGCCACGGTTGCGGTTGAGCTTGAGTCTGGCTTCACCAATGCCGATGACCACATCGGCTCCTGCGTCAAAGTGGCGTTTGGTATCACCGGAATCAACCGGGTGTGCAACCATGTTTTTAACGGTTCCCACTTTGCCGTGCCGTTTTAAAGATCCGACCAGTTGGCAGGCCAGGGTAGTTTTGCCTGTTTTTTTGGTTCCGACGATGGATATTACTTTCATAAATTGTGCCGGTTCTTCTTTTGAGATTGCCTTTTGTCCTTGGGGTTGTCTAAAGAGCTTGGCGAATTGAAATCTTCAGCATGTTTTTCTTCACCACACCGACAGATGTCCAGTTCTCGCGTCGGTGTCAGACCAAGGTCGGCAAGCATTTCATGGTCCAGTTTGCTGTCGCGTCCGGCCGTCGTGAGGTAATTTCCCGTCATCAGCGAGTTGGCGCCTGCAATGATTCCAAGCGGCAGCAGTTGACGGAGATTCTTTTCTTTTCCGCCGCAGAGTTTGATGTCTTTGTCCGGCAGCATAAATCGATAAACCGCTATGGTCAGAAGAATTTCCATGGGTGGAAGCGGCCTTATATGATCAAGCGGTGTTCCCTTCACGGGCGTGAGGATGTTTACTGGGATGGAGTCCACATCCAGATCCCGAAGGATTTGTGCAAGTTCAATGCGGTGCGATATTCCTTCGCCCATTCCGATGAGCGCACCAGCGCAAACCTGAAGGCCGGCGGATTTTGCAGCGCGGAGGGTTGCGATGTTTTCTTCATATTCATGGGTGGTGCAGATGTTTTGAAAGTAGCTGCGGGCTGTTTCCAAATTGTGATGATAGCGAACCAGTCCTGTTTGCCGGAGAAGGATCGCCTGTTCTTCGCTTAAAAATCCCAGGGACGCGCAAGGAATAATCCCTAGGTTCCTAATCCTTTCTATAGTTTGGAATATGGTATTCCACTCTTTTTTCGTCTGGATGCGTCTTCCGCTTGTGACAATGCTGAAAAATTCCGCCCCGTTTTTTTGGGCACTGACCGCTTCGGACAGTAGTTCGCTTGCCTTCTTCATGGGGTATTCCTGGCATTGGGTCGGGTAATGCGAGGACTGAGCGCAAAATTTGCAGTCTTCAGAACAGCGGCCGGATTTGGCGTTGGTGATACCGCACAAAATAATGTTTTTCCCTTTGAAATGTTCACGGATTTCTGAAGCCGCCGCGATAACGGCATAGGGGCTGTTTGAGCCTTCGATAAACAAATCAAGGGCTTCCGAGCGTGAAATTCCCTTTTTCCGAAGGGTTTTGTGTTTGAGTTTCGAGATGACATCCATGCTGACGATCCTTTTCCTTCCTCGATGCAAATCCCGCTATGTCTGACGGAATTTTTTGACGTGCGAGTATAGGGAAATGAGGAAAACCTGTCAACGGAATCTTTGTCGCGTTTTTCCGGCGCGGATAGCGATTTTTCCGTTAAATATTGCTTGCAATGACATCCTGTCTATGCTAGGGACGATTCCAGCACTGAAAGTAGTTCGCTTAAGTGGGCCATCGCCCACTTTTTTATTTTCTGCTGGAAAGATATGTACGATCAATTAAAAGAAAAAATTTGGCAGCTGGCTGAACCGGTAGCTTTATCTGAAGGCATGGAATTGATCCATGTCGAGTGCTTGAAAATGCATTCGCGCTGGGTGTTTCGGCTTTATCTGGACAAATCAGGCGGCATTTCGCTGGATGATTGTACGCTGATCAGTAATTTGCTGGGGGATGTGCTGGATGTTCACGATCTGTCCCGGGGACCTTACACCCTGGAGGTTTCCTCGCCGGGGCTTGACCGGCCCATCTCGCGCAACCAGGATTTTGAAAGGTTCAAGGGTGCAAATGTCAAAATCAAGACCAGTGTGAAAATTGACGGTGCAAAAAATTTTCAAGGCATCCTGACGGATTTTACGGAAGATAATGGCCGGAAAATTGTTCATGTCGATGTTGCAGGCAAAGTGTTCAGCATTCCTAAAGAGGATATTGCCAAAGCCAATCTTGTGGATGATGCGGCGATGGATATGGAATGAGACGAAAAGCCGACAGGCTGAAAACCATGCAGCCCGAAAGAAAATAGGGAGGATTTTGTAAATGTTTCAGGAACTTAAACGTCTGATTGAGCAGATGGGTAAGGATAAGGGAATCGACAAGTCGATTATTACGGAAGCCCTTGAGGCCGCCATGATGACGGCGGCGCGAAAAAAACTGGGGCAGAATGTCGACATTGAAGCCCATTACAATGATGAGGCCGGAGAAATTGAGGTATTTCAATTTAAAACGGTGGTCGATAATGTGCTGGATCCGGAGATGCAAATTTCCAAGGAGGAAGCCAGAAGAACGCTCGATGAAGGGGCGGAACCGGGCGATTCGCTGGGTATGAAAATCGAAACCAGTTCTTTCGGTCGGATTGCCGTTCAAATGGCGAAACAGATCATCATTCAGCGGGTGAAGGATGCGGAGCGGGACAATATTTATGACGAATACAAGGATCGCAAGGGTGAATTGATTAACGGCTTTGTCCAGCGTTTTGAAGGCGGCAATATCATTGTAAATCTTGGACGAGCCGAGGGTCTCGTTCCGCCTTCGGAACAGATTTCCCGGGAAACCTACAAGCGCGGTGAGCGCATCCGGTCTTATCTGTTTGAGGTGAAAAAAAATACGAAAGGCGCGCAAATTATTTTATCTCGGACGCATCCGGCGTTTCTCAAAGCTCTTTTTGAAGTGGAGGTTCCGGAGATTTCAGAAGGTCTGATTGATATTGTCAGTGTGGCCCGCGAACCGGGCAAACGCGGCAAAATCGCCGTAAAAGCAAGAGATAAAGACATTGATCCGGTTGGCGCCTGCGTGGGAATGCGCGGTACGCGTGTGCAAAGCGTTGTTCAGGAACTGCGCGGTGAAAAAATTGATATTATTCCCTATACGGAAGATTCGGCCAAATTTGTTTCCAGCGCTTTGTCTCCGGCCAAGGTGAACCGCGTTTTTGTGGATGAAGAAAACCGCGCTATGATGGTGATTGTTCCGGATGACCAGTTATCTCTGGCCATCGGTAAAAATGGTCAGAATGTGCGTCTTGCGGTCAAATTGACTGGTTGGAAAATCGACGTGAAAAGCGAAACCATGGCCGCTGAAAAGGACGACAGTGAGCGAAATGCGCTGACACGTATTTCGGGCATGGAGCCGGCTGTGGCCGAAAAGCTTTCTGTGCAGGGTATCAAAAGTATCGCTATGCTGGCGGCGCTGGAACCTGATGCACTTTCCGCCATGTCCGGCGCTGTCGAAAAAACCTGTGCGGAATGGATAGCGGAAGCCATAAGGCTTCTGGACGAAGAAACAGGCAGGCACGCAAAGGCCTAGCCGTTCAGGCGCGTAATATAAATTTGAGGGAGTTTCGGTAATGGCGAAAAAGCGAGTTCACGAGTTGGCCAAAGAGCTTGGTCTGGAAAATAAAGATCTGATTGCCCATTTGGAAAGACTGGGCATTACAGGAAAATCCCATGCCAGTTCTTTGGAAGACAACGATGTTGAAAGGGTCAAGGAAGAATTGCAGGCCAAATCACCGCGTCAGGTTGTTGAGGAAAGAATCAAAACCACGGTGATTCGTCGTCGTGCAGTGCGTGCGCCGGTGGAAACCGTTTCTCCGGAAGATATGCCTGTTGAAGAGCAACAGACAGCCGTATCCTCGGAGGAGGAAGTCCCGGAAACCCGGAATGCAGAAGAGGAACTCCCCGTTCTTGTAATACCGGCTCCCGTGGAAGAAGTTCCACTCGAAACGCCTGTCCCGGAATCCATTCCGCCGGAAGTTCCTGAAATCGTTTTGCAAACTTCTGATGAAAGTGTGCCCGTCGAAACCCTTCCGGAGGCTCCGCCCCGGTCGCCCGAGCCGGAAGTTCTTCCGGAAAAACCAAGAAGGCCGCCGATTATTCTTCCGGTGAAGCCGCCGATGATGTCGCGGCATAAAATTACCAAACCGGAGGAAAAGAAGGAACCTCCTCCCAAAACGGCTCCAAAACCAGGGGAAAGAATTGTTGTGCCGCCTCCGGAGAAAATCATAAAAAGAGAATTTGAAAAGCCCAAGAAAAAAGTCAAGGGTCCGGTGGAGGTTTTTATTGAGGAAGACAAGGATGTTCCTCGTCGAAAGGGTGTGGAAAAGAAAATCGACAAGAAAGTGAAAAGTGTCGATGAAGACCGTGATGTGGTGTTCACCAAGTGGCGTGAGGAGAAAAGAAACGCGCCGATTAAAATGAAGAAAACCGAAATTACTGTGCCCAAGGCCATTAAAAGGCGTATTCGCGTGGGTGAAACCATTACCACTGGTGAACTGGCGAAAAGAATGGGTGTAAAAGCCGGCGATGTCATTAATAAACTGATCGGAATGGGCGTCATGGCGACCATCAATCAGGCGATTGATTTTGATATTGCATCTCTTGTGGCTTCCGAATTCAGCTTTCAGCTGGAAAAGGCGGAAGTGGAGTTTGAAGATACGCTGCTCAAACCCCAGGTTTCCGAGGCCAATCTCAAACCGAGAGCGCCGATTGTCACCATTATGGGCCATGTGGACCATGGCAAAACCTCCCTTTTGGATGCCATCCGCCAAACGAATGTAATCGACGGCGAAGCGGGAGGCATTACCCAGGCCATCGGAGCGTATCACGTGAACATCAACGGCCGTGAGATCGTCTTTCTGGACACTCCCGGTCATGAAGCTTTCACCGCGATGCGCGCACGTGGTGCCCAGGTGACGGATATTGTCGTTCTGGTTGTGGCTGCGGATGACGGTGTCATGGATCAGACGATTGAAGCGATCAATCACTCCAAAGTGGCCGGTGTACCGATTATCGTAGCGATTAATAAAATCGACAAGCCGGGTGCTGATCCTGAAAAGATCAAGCAGGCTCTAACAGAGCATGGTCTTCTGTCCGAGCAATGGGGAGGAGATACCATTTTCTGCGAGGTTTCGGCCAAGAAGAAGCTGGGAATTGAGGATCTTCTGGAGATGATCCTGCTACAGGCGGATGTTTTGGAGCTCAAGGCAGATCCTGAACTGACCGCCCACGGTATTATTATTGAAGCCAAGCTGGACCGCGGTCGTGGTCCGGTGGCGACGGTTTTGATTCAGCAGGGAACCTTGCGGGAAGGAGATGCTTTTGTTTCCAAAACGGAATTCGGCCGTGTCCGGGCGATGATCGACGACTCAGGTCGCCGTGTCCGGGAAGCGGGTCCGGCGATGCCGGTGGAGGTGATCGGCTTTTCCAGCGTGCCTCAGACGGGTGCCGAATTCGCTTGTGTAGAAGATGAAAAGAAGGCGCGCAATATTGCCGAGTACTGGATGAGGAAAACTCGGGAAAAGGAACTTTCCGCCTCTTCCAAAATCACGCTGGAGCAGTTGTATGAGAAGATCAAAGAAGGCGTAAAAGACTTGAACGTCATTATCAAGGCGGATGTGCAAGGTTCCATTGAAGCTCTTTCGGATGCGCTCCATAAGCTTTCCACCGGGGATGTGCAAATCAAGGTGATCCACAGCTCAACCGGAGCCATCAGTGAAACGGATGTCATGCTGGCTTCCGCGTCCAATGCCATTATTATTGGATTTAATGTTCGTCCGGATGCCCGTGTGAGTGAGCTTTCGGCGCAGGAAGGGGTCGAAATCAAACTCTATGACATTATTTACAATGTTATTGCTGACGTGCGTGCTGCGATGGAAGGGCTTTTGGAACCGGAATACAAAGAGGTGGTGCAGGGACGTGCTGAAGTCCGCGAACTTTTCAAGGTGCCCAAAGTCGGTATGGTAGCCGGGTGCCATGTAACAGACGGCAAGATTACCCGTGCGGGTGGCATAAAATTGGTACGGGACAGCGTAGTGGTTTTCGACGGGAAAATCCAGTCTTTGAAAAGATTCAAAGACGATGCCCGGGAAGTGCTGGCTGGATTTGACTGCGGCATCGGGATTGAAGGTTATAACGACATTCATCTGGGCGATGTGATTGAGGCGTATGTGACGGAAACCCTGGAAAGAAAACTTTAGTCGGTTTGCATAAAAGAGTCAGGATGGTTGTTGCTTACGGAATTATACAACTGCGAATTCCCGAATCTGCGTCTTTGAAAGAGAAACGAAGCGTTTTAAACAGAATTCTCAAACGCTCGCAAAATGAATTTAATGTTTCGATTGCCCAGGTGGGGGATCTGGATCATCGCCATTTCGCGCAAATTGCATTTGCGCTGGTCGGCAATGAGACTCGCTACGTCAACGGCAAAGTTGATCATCTCCTCAATTTTATTGAAGACTTGAACGTGGCCGAGATGATGGACTCCAAAGTGGAAATCATGGCGGTTTCGGATTTTCCGAAAACGGCCTCTTGGGAAAAAGGGAAGTACGGTGAATTATAAAAGAGCGGACAGAGTCAGAGATTTGATTATGGCGGAAGTGTCCGACATTCTGCTCAAAGCGGTCAAAGATCCCCGTCTGCATTCGGTCACTATTACGGGCGTTAAAGTATCTGATGATTTGCGCGATGCCAAGATCTATTTTGTTGAAATGGGGCGGGATGATTTGAGTGAAGAAATTGAGGCTGGATTGAGTAAGGCCACTGGATTTGTAAGGAGAGAACTGGGACACCGGTTGCAATTACGGTTTGTGCCGGAAATACGGTTTGTTCATGACAAGTCCTTCGGCTATGGCAGCCGCATTGAGCAGTTGCTGTCTGAAATTGCAAAGGAAAATAAATCATGATGGATGAAATCATCTCTGTCATTACTTCAGGGAAGTCATTTCTCATTACAGCCCACATGCGATTGGATGGTGATGCGCTGGGTTCGGAGCTGGCTTTGTATCTGATGTTGAAAGGTTTAGGGAAAGAGGCGGTGGTGTACAACTCGGACGCCACGCCCGAGCAGTACCGATTCTTGCCCGCGGCGGACCAAATTGTTTACACGGTGGAGGATATTGATAAATATGATGCCGGTTTTATTCTGGATTGCTCCGAGCTGGACCGTTTGGGAAAAATCTCTTCTGAAGTTTCCAGAATGAAAAAACTGATTAATATTGATCATCATGTCTCCAACAGCGGTTTCAGCCCATTGAACCTGTTGGATACCCATGCAAGTTCAACCGGAGAATTGGTGTTCCGTCTGATGAAAAAGATGCAATCAGCGTTGACTCCGGATATCTGCACGAACCTTTACGCTGCGATTTTAACGGATACGGGCGGCTTTCGCTACTCCAACACCCGTCAGGAAACCCTGCGGACGTCGGCGGAGCTGGTTGCGGGCGGAGCGAACCCGCAATGGATATCCGAAAATATTTACGAAAGTGATCCCCCGTCCAAACTTTTGCTGCTGGCAAGGGTTCTGGAAACGCTTTCTCTGGACATCGAAAACAAAACCGCGTCGCTCGTGGTCACCTGGCGTCATTTGCAGGATACCGGTGCAACGATGGAACAGACGGACGGTTTTGTAGATATTCCTCGCCAGGTGAAAGGGATTGATATTGCAATTCTTTTTACCCAAACAGGCGAAAGAGAGTACAAGCTAAGTTTGCGGTCAAAAGGCAAAAATAATGTGGAAAAAATTGCCCGAAAATTCGGTGGTGGCGGACATGTCAATGCCGCGGCCTGTCGGATCGAAGGTTCCATTGAAGAAGTCAAATCGCGGGTTTTCGCGGCGATCAGGGAGTCATAAACCCGTATGGACGGCATCGTCGTGATTGACAAGCCGGTGGACTTTACGTCCCATGATGTCGTGAGTTATGTCAAAAGGATTCTGGGTGCCAAAAAAGCGGGGCATACGGGAACGCTGGATCCGATGGCGACGGGCGTTTTACCGGTCTGTCTCAATGAAGCCACAAAAATTGCACAGTTTTTGACGTCGGAAAAGAAAACCTACCGTGCGGCGATGCTCCTGGGGGTGCGGACAGACACTCAGGATATTACGGGAAAGGTTCTTGAAAAAAGCCATCGGGTCATTCCGGAAGAGGTTGTCCGATCCGTTCTGGCCGGCATGGTGGGCAAAATACAGCAGGTGCCACCGGTGTTTTCAGCGCTGAAGTATAAGGGGAAACCTTTATATAAGTATGCAAGAGCAGGAGAATGCCCGGAGGTTTCTCCAAGGGAGGTGGAAATATTTCATTTGAATATTTTGAACATTTCCTTTCCCGAGGTTGTCTTTGACATCTCCTGTTCCAAAGGCACATACATCCGGACCATCTGCTCCGACATTGGTCAGGCGCTGGGTTGCGGGGCCTGTTTGTCCGGCTTGCGAAGGTTGCAGAGCGGTTTTTTTACCGAAGCGATGGCATTGTCTCTGAAACAGGGACCGCCGGAAGAAAAAAAAAGAAATCTGCTGGCGGGACTTGTGCCGATGTCCGAAGCTCTGCCGGAATTTACCGCCGTCGAAATTGACGAGTTGCTGGAGAAGAAACTGAGGGACGGATTTCAGCCGGATGTGGAAAGTATGCCGCAAAATGTTCTTCCTTTTCTTGCAGAGGGAGATATGATAAAGTTCATTTCCCGACGTGGCCGGCTGGTGGCGATAGCGGTAATGCTTTTGCAGGCGAATGAAACGGCCGGACGTAACGGAAAGGCCCGGGCAGTCAGGATTCTTCGCGTGTTTCAAGGAGAAGATGATCAATAGGATAATAAATTCAGGACTTAATAAATAAGGGAGGAAAAAAGAGTGTTAACATCGGAAAAAAGAAAATCGTTAATCGAGGACTATCGGCTTCACGAAAAAGATACCGGATCTCCGGAAGTTCAGATTGCCCTGCTGAGCGCCAGAATAGAATATCTGACCGAACATTTCAAGACGCACCAGAAGGATCATCATTCACGGCGCGGTCTTTTGAAACTGGTCGGCCAGAGAAGAAGATTGCTCAACTATATCAAAGATGATGATGTTGAGCGGTACAGAACCATAATCAAACGTCTGGGCCTCAGGAAGTAACAAGAGTCATTCAAGGGCGGAAGGCAAAAGCACGAACGATTGGACAGGTTTGATCCAGTACTTGATTCAATCGGCTTTTGCGTTTCGCCCTTGAATTTATGCTTCGGACACAATCAAAGAAAGCAGAGGTAATCAATGAGCAAAGAGTTTGCAGTAGATTTTGCGGGGCGTAATTTTACGATAAAAACCGATTACGTGGCCGCGCAGGCGGATGGTTCCACGCTGGTATATTACGGTGACACGGTGGTGTTGCTGACGGCGGTGTCCCTGAAAAGCGTCAGGGAAGGCGTGGATTTTCTTCCGTTGACGGTGGATTATCAGGAAATGACATTTGCTGCCGGTAAAATTCCCGGCGGTTTTTTTAAAAGAGAAGGTCGTCCCAATGAGCGGGAAATTTTGACGTCCCGTATTATTGACCGGGCGATTCGCCCCTTGTTTCCCAAGGGATATTATTCGGAAACGCAACTGGTGGCTACCGTGCTGTCCGTGGATAAGGAAAATGATCCGGACGTGGCGGCAATGGCGGGCGCTTCCGCCGCCCTGGTCATTTCGGATATTCCCTTTAAAGGTCCGATTGCCGGTGTGCGCGTCGGGCGGATTCAGGGTGAATTTATTGCCAACGCCCCGGCAGAAAAAATGCAGGAAAGCGACATGAACCTTTTTCTGGTGGGACGAAAAGCCGCTCCCGGCAGAACCGGTCTTCCTTATGATGTGGAACTGGTCATGATGGAAGGCGAAGCCAGGGAAGTTCCCGAAGAGATTCTGGTTGATGCCATCAAATTCGGCCTGGAAGCCGTTCGTCCGGTCATTGATTTGCAGGATCGGATGCGTGAGGCTGCCGGCAAGCCCAAGAGACCTGTTGCGGAAGATACCCCGGACGAGGAGCTTTTCTCACGGGTGCGCCAGGCGGCTTTGCCCGGTCTTCGGGAGGGGTATGGCATGCCGCGCAAACTGGAGCGCTACGCCAAACTGGGGGATGTCCGGGCGGCGGTGATTTCAGAGATTGCTGGAGCAGATGCGGCACTTGGCAAAAAAATCGCGGCGATGCTTGAACATCTTGAGTCCCGCATTTTGCGTGACATGATTCTCCAGGAAAAACGGCGAATTGACGGTCGGACGGCAACGGCTGTTCGTCCGATCAGTTCGGAAGTCGGGGTATTGCCTCGAGCGCACGGTTCGGCCCTGTTTAATCGCGGAGAGACACAGGCATTGGCCGCGCTGACCTTGGGAACCTCGTCGGATGAACAAAGAATGGATTATGTCGGTGGCGAAGAGTTACGGTCGTTTTTACTTCACTATAATTTCCCCCCCTATAGCGTGGGAGAGGCCAAGCCTTTAAGAAGCCCCGGCCGGAGAGAAATCGGTCACGGCGCGCTTGCCCGGAAGGCTCTGGTTCCCGTGTTGCCATCCCCTGAGGAATTTCCTTACACGATTCGCATTGTCTCGGAGATTCTTTCGTCAAACGGTTCCTCATCCATGGCTACGGTTTGCGGCGGAATCCTGTGTCTGATGGATGGAGGGGTGCCGGTGAAAGATATTGTTGCCGGTATTGCCATGGGACTTCTGAAAGAAGGCGACGAAGTGGTGATTTTATCGGATATTCTCGGCGATGAAGATCATGCCGGAGATATGGATTTCAAGGTCTGCGGAACGGAAAAAGGCGTGACGGCCTTGCAGATGGATATCAAGATTGACGGGCTGACCGAAGATATTTTGCGCCGGGCGTTAGCACAGGCGCGTGAAGGCCGCATACACATTATCGGAAAGATCCGCGAAACGCTGTCGGCGTCCCGTACGGATATTTCCCCTTATGCTCCGCGCATTACGACAGTGAAAGTTAAAGAAGATCAGGTGCGCACGGTTATCGGTTCCGGCGGAAAAAATATTCGTCAGATTATCAGTGAAACCGGTGTAACGATTGATGTGGAAGACGACGGTACGGTGACCATTGCCTCAGCGGATGCCGAGGCGGCGGCACGCGCCGTGGCGATGGTGAAGTGGCTGACGGAGGAGGCGGAAGTCGGCAAGATTTACCGGGGCACGGTGAAAAAGATTGTTGATTTTGGCGCCTTTGTGGAAATTCTGCCCGGAACGGAAGGACTTTTGCATATTTCGCAGATTGCCAAGGAAAGAATTGCCAAGGTGACGGATGTCTTACAGGAAGGCGACGAGGTGATGGTTAAAGTGCTGGAGGTGGACAAGTCCGGAAAAATTCGCTTAAGCCGCAAGGAAGCGCTGGGTACGGAAATTAACTAATAACCACTGTCCACGCCTCCCGAAAGGAAGGCGTGGACAGAAAAAAATTCTTTCATGGAAACTCTTCAGGTTCATATTTCGAAAACGGCAGGAAATTCGGACATTCCTTTGCCGAAATATATGACCTCTCAGGCGGCAGGAATGGACTTGGTGGCGGCGGTTTTGTCGCCGGAAGTCATTTTACCCGGAAAACGCAGCAAAATACCGACAGGCATTGCGATTGCTCTGCCGGAAGGGTATGAGGCGCAAATCCGGCCGCGAAGCGGTTTGGCGATGCATCAGGGCATTACGCTTTTGAATTCACCCGGAACCATTGACGCCGATTACCGGGGGGAGATCGCCCTGATTGTCATCAATCATGGAGATTCGCCTTTTGTGGTGCAAAGAGGCATGCGGCTGGCGCAGATGGTGATTACCAGAATTTGCCGAACAAACTGGATTGAATTATCCGTGCTGGATGAAACCGACAGGGGGGATGGTGGATTTGGACATACCTGATGACTTGTTCACCGGTTTAGGCTTTAACGCTTGAACTACGCCGTCAGGGAATTTGATGTTTCCGCGGATCGATGAAACCAATGAAAAAACTCAAGGTTAAAAAAACATTTCAGGAAATCAATGAGAAGATCAAAAAAGGGCGAGCCGTTGTCGTCACTGCCGAGGAAATGATTGATGTGGTGGAGCGTCACGGCGATGTGGAAGCGGCCAGGCGTATCGATGTTGTAACGACCGGCACATTCGGCGCCATGTGTTCTTCAGGCGCGTTCCTGAACTTTGGGCACACCTCTCCGCGTATCCGCGCTTCTAAAGTCTGGTTCAATGACGTTCCGGCCTACGGCGGCATCGCGGCGGTGGATTGTTATCTGGGAGCGACGGAAGTTGTCGAAGGAGATCCGCAAAACAGTGTCTATCCCGGCGAGTTTCATTATGGCGGCGGTCATGTGATTGAAGATCTGGTGTCCGGACAAGTGGTTAAGCTCCGCGCCGAAGGGTATGGCACAGACTGCTATCCTTCCCGTAAGTTTGAGAAAAATATCACCATCAATGATTTACGCGATGCTTTTCTGTTCAATCCCCGAAATGCTTATCAAAATTATAACTGTGCGGTAAATCTGTCGGACAAGACGATTTATACTTATATGGGTATGTTGCGTCCGCGCATGGCCAATGCATCTTATTCCACATCGGGTCAGTTGAGTCCTCTGTTTAATGATCCCTACTTCAGAACGATTGGCATCGGGACACGCATTTTTCTGGGTGGCGCTCAGGGATTTGTGGCCTGGCCGGGTACCCAGCATAATCCGGATGCAGCCAGAAGCCCCAACGGTACACCCAGGGAAGGTTCGGGAACCCTTGCTGTAATTGGAAATTTGAAGGAAATGAGTGCGGAATGGCTTTCCGGAGCCAGCATTTTGGGTTATGGCGTTTCGCTTTTTGTCGGTATTGGAATTCCCATTCCGGTTCTGGACGAGGAGATGGCGCTTTTCACGGCGGTAAAAGATGCGGATATTTTTACGCAAGTGTATGACTACAGTATGGATTACCCCAAGGGGAATCCTAAACCGATAGCCGAAGTCAGTTACCAGGACCTGCGCAGCGGCGCAATTGTGATTGACGGCAAAAAGGTCATTGCCGCTCCATTGTCCAGTTATTACAAGGCCAACCAAATCGCAAACCTTTTGAAAGACTGGATAGAAAGCGGAAAATTTTTGCTGGGTGAACCGCAGCAACTTTTTCCTGCTGTTGGGATGAAGGAATGATGAATATATTTCCCAAGAGATAACTATTTTTCTTGACTTTTTTTCTTGATTATTGTTTTTTAAGCGAAAATTGAAAGTATTTCTTTAAGTAACCATGGAAAAGAGCAAAAAAACAAGGTTAATAAATTCCGAAAAGATGTTTTGTTGACCATGGCCGGGATTGCCTGCAAAGTGAAAAGTGCATGACACACGATTGCCAAAGTGGAAAAGTTTTTCTCCAATTCCAACCATAAATGGGGCAGATGTCTTGACCTTTGCAGAAAGCTTGTGGAGTTGTTTTTTCATAAAGGCATTGCTGTGATGATGAGTTGTCCGGAGGAGTTGTTGTCAAATGAAGATCGGTCGGTATTTAGTGGTCTTTTTATTCTTGATGGCTCTTCTGATTACCTTCGGCAACAGGGGCGTTATGGATAATTACTTCATGGCAAAAAGGCTGTCTTTGCTCGATGAGGAAAATGAAAGACTGGAAAAGCAAAACAGGGAGTTAGGAAAAAAAATACTTTTATTACGGAACGATCCGGCGTATATTGAGTCTATAGCGCGCAATGAATTAGGGATGGTAAAGACCGGAGATGTCGTTTACCGTCTGACCAAGTAAGGGAAAGTATGGTTTTAGTTTGAATAAGAACATGACGGTGCTTCAATGGATTTAAAATCATTATTTACAGGAACAAAAAAACTTGTTGGTTTGGACATCGGCTCACACTCTATCAAATTGGCCGAAATAGAAAGCACGTCCAAAGGTCATGTTCTCAATCGTTTCCGCCAGATTCCCGTTTCTCCGGGAACGATTGTTGACGGCATTGTCGAGGATCCGAGCGCCTTGGCTGCAACACTCAAGGAGTTGTTCAAGAATTCCGGTTGCAAGGGCAAGGGCATTGTCACGTCTCTGTCCGGCAGTTCCGTCATTGTGAAAAAAGTTTCTCTGGCGCAAATGGAAGAGGCGGATCTGCGCGGCCTGATTCACGATGAAGCCGGTAAATATCTTCCTTTTGACAATATGGATGACGTCAATTACGATTTTCAGATTCTGGGGGACAACGAGTTCAATCCCAATCAAATGGATGTCATTATTGTGGCCGCGAAAAAGACGGATGTCCACAGTTACCTTGACGCCATCACCGCAGCCGGTCTTGAAGTCGTGATTATGGATGTCGATTCCTTTGCCCTGGAAACCATGTACGAAGCCAATTATGATTTTGAGAGCGAAGATATTATCGTAATCGTCAATATTGGCGCTAGCTTGACCAATATTAATGTCATCAAGGGAGGCATGTCCATTTTTACCCGCGACTTTACAGTTGCAGGCAATGCGATTACCGAAGGTTTGCAGGAAAAATTCAATGTGTCGGCGGAAGAAGCGGAAACCATGAAAACCGAAGGCGCTGCGGGTGGCGAATCCCAAAATACGGATGTAAACACGGCCATCTTGGATTGCGCCGATCCGATCTGTTCTGAAATCGAGAGGTCAGTGGATTATTTTCGCTCCACGTTTGGTGGAGAGGATATTAAACATGTGTATTTATCCGGTGGCTCCGCAAGAATTGCGGGACTGGATCAACATTTATCCCATAGATTGAATATTCAAACGGAATTGATCGATCCCCTTTTAAAAATCAGTTACAACAAGAAGAATATTGCCGCGGACAAGATTGACAGCATCAAAACCATCGGCGCTGTCGCCATTGGGTTGGGTTTAAGGAAAATAGGTGACAAATGATTAAGATTAATCTTTTACCTTACCACGAAAAAGCGAAAAAAGAGAATCTGACACGACAGATTGCGCTGGGTGCCGGACTGTTTATTGCGTTACTCCTTCTTCTTGCCGGTGTGTCGATATACTTTTCATCCAGTGTTTCTGATCTGGAAACAAAACTGTCGGATGCCGAGCAGACGTTAAAGATTTTGAATGCCAAGGTGGGAGACCTTGACAAGTTTAAGGCCAGAAAAGCCGAGATGGAGATGAAGCTTGGCGTGATCAGCACGCTGGAGGAAAATCGTCTGGCGCCCGTCAAAATGCTTGACGACCTGGCGATGCTGGTTCCGTCTAAAAACATCTGGCTGACCAGAATTTCGCAGACCAATAACAGTCTGACCATCGAGGGTATCGGTCGCGACAATATTGTTGCCGCGGAGTTTATGAAAATCGTGGAAAATTTTTCACCTATTCAATCCGTCGATCTCGTTTCATCAAAAAAATTTGTTATTGACGAAACTACTTTGCAGCAGTTTATTTTCTCCTGTAAAATGAAAAAGGGGTTTTAATCATGCCCATCACAGTCAACGATCTTAAAAAGCTTCCTCCTCAGGCCAAGGTTCTGATTGCCGTTTTAGTCGTTTTTTTAATGGGATATTTATATTACTTCTATTTTTTAGCTGATCTCCTGGAGAAAAAGTCCAAACTTGAACAAGAGTATGAGGATGTTCAAGGGCAAATTGAGCAGAAAGAGAAAGTGGCCAGGCAATTAGGAAAGTATAAAGCAGAAGTGGCCGCATTGGAGGAAAATTATAAAATCGCTTTGCTGAAGCTTCCCGACCAGCGGGAAATTCCCGGACTATTTCATTCCGTAGCCCTGGCGGGGCAGGATGCTCGGGTAGAGTTTATTCTTTTTGAACCGAAGGCTTCTGTTCCCAAAACCACTGAACCGCCCAAGGTTTCCGATAAACTGAAACCTTCTGACAAGCAGCAGGAAGATAAAGAGAAAGCGGCGGCACAAAAACCCGATGCGCAAAAACCAGACGGAAAATCAGGACCGGTAAAAAAGGCGCCCGAACCGGAACCATTTTATGAGGAAATTCCGGTCAAGGTAACCATAACCGGCAATTTTCAGAATATCCTGCATTTTTTCGAAAAAGTGGCCAAGTTGCCGCGGATTGTCAATGTTTCTGAAATTACTCTTGGAGATCGCAAAGAAGTCAAGGGGAGGGGTTTTCCCATTTCCGCCTCCTGTACGGTGAAAACCTACATGTTTGTCGATAAAGAAAAGAAAACAAGTGAAACGAAAAATGAAAAGAAATAAAATCACTACTTTGTGCTGGGTGTTCACTTTATTTACAGCGGTGCTTTGTGCGGATGGCGCTGATGTCAAACAGCCTGTCGTGAAAACGGAAGTAACCGTTCAGCAGGCGCGTGTCCTGTCGGTTACGCAAAATACCTACAGTTATAATCCAGCAGGCAAGCCGGATCCTTTCAAGCCGCTCGTGGAACCGAAGATTATCAAGCCTTTGCCCCTGAAAAAAGAAAGAAAAGAAGCTGAAACGAAAATGGAATCCATTTTTCCGCTTCAAAAGGCAGAGGCAGACAGTTTCAATCTGGTCGGCATTATCGGTGATCAAAGCAACCGGTTGGCGATTGTTGAAGATTCAGCGAAAAAGTTTTATCCGCTGGTTGTCGGCACACAAATCGGACGCCATAATGGGAAGGTCAGCAATATTTTGGCGGACCGGGTGATTGTTGATGAATTAACCGGCAAAAAAATTAAAAAAATTGTTCTGAAACTGCGTAATAATTAACCAAGAGGTAATGTCATGAAAAAAAATGTCCAAATCATTTTTGCTTTCCTGCTTCTTTTTGTTTTTTTACATGCACCCGTCGGCCCCGTTGCGCAGTGCCATGCCCAACAGGCGAATACCGGGTATCTCGAAAATGTATTGTTTGAAAGCATGTCGGGTCGCGAGCGGGTTTCGCTTATTGTGTCTGCACAGCCTGTCATTGCGCCTCCTTCTCTTCAGGCGGACAATAGCCTCTTGATTAAGATGGAAGATATGTTTGTGCCGGAAAATTTGCGGGATATTCTGGGCAAAGGGCAAATGAAGAATATCATTGACGTTAAGGCCTCGCAGCGAACGGTATCCGGCAAGCAATGGATTTATCTGAAAATCAACCTTCGGGAAAGAGTGCCTTATACCATCCAGCAGGAGGGGAATGCGGTTGTTATTGACTTTAATGTTTCCGGAGCTGGTGCGCAACTCAGTTCGGGAAGCCCGACTGAAGGCGACGCACGAAAAACGGTTGCAAACGATGCGGCCCCGGTTTTCAAGGGTAGGAAAATCACCGTAGACTTTCAAGATGCCGATATTAAAAGCGTTTTGCGTCTGATGGCGGAATATGGAAATGTCAGCATCATTTCCGGCGATGACGTTAAGGGCAACGTAACGCTGACGATCAAAGATGTTCCCTGGGATCATGCATTGGGTTCCATTCTGGAGATCAAAGGCCTTGCGCAAAAGCAAACGGGTAACGTGATTAGTGTTATGACCCTGGAGCGCAAAAAGAAGGACGAAGCCGAAAAGCGGAAAATGGAAGAGGATCAGATTAAAGCAGACGAAGCCCGCAAGGAAAAACAACAAAAAATGCTGGCTGAAAAAGGCAAGCTGCGCCAGATATTAATTGAGGCAAAAATCGTGGAAGCAACGGAAGGCTTTGGACGAAACCTCGGCATTCAATGGGGTTTTGGAAATATGCAAAATATTAGAGAATATGGCCTGGGGGTAAGCGGCGGCTCTAACCCGATCAATCAAACCAACGCTCAAACCCAAGCTTATCCTCCTGAAATTAACTGGACCAAGTCGGGAAGCACAGATCCTTTGACCATGGCGGCGGTCAATTTTCCCGCTGCGATTTTGGGACCTTCTCTCGGTATTGTTTTTGGGAATTCCCGCGGTTTTTTTGAAGCCCAGCTTGCCGCTCTGGAGACCAATTCATCCGGAAAGGTCATTTCATCTCCGAAAGTGGTGACCATGGATGGAGAAAAAGCGATTATCAAACAAGGCGATGAGGTTCCCTATATTACTCCGGGAAAGTCAGCGGGCGATGCGGCGACAGTTTCTTTTAAAGACGCTTTGCTGAAATTAGAAGTGACGCCGAAAATCACGGAGGAGGGAAAAATTTCCATGGTGATCACGGCGAACAATGATTGGCCGGATTATGCCAAAGCCAGTTTAAATCCGGAAGGGAATCCTCCGATCCGAAAAAGTGAGGTGAATTCCAAAGTTGTGCTGGCCGATGGAGACACGCTGGTGATTGGCGGCATTACTCAAACTTCCGAAGATAAGACCGTCAGTGGTTGGCCCTGGCTGCAAAAAATTCCCGTATTGGGCTGGCTATTCAAGACTGAGGATATCAACAAGTCGAAAAAGCAGCTCATGATATTTGTTACGCCCAAGATTTTAGCAGGCGAGGCGTACGATACCTATCGTCAGAATTCGGCAGCGCCGTGAAGGAAGGCGCGCGAAGTCCTTTCCTGCAAAATTAGATTTTTGCTTCACAAAGAATATGACTGTTTGCAATCATCAGGATAAAAATCAATATTCCTTGTGGCTTCTAGTGCCGGTCGTCTTTCTGGTTCTTACTTCCTGCACCAACACGCCGTGGCATGCGCAGCAGGCGGAAGTCTTTTTAAACAAAGGCATTTCATATATTGAAATCGGACGATACAACCATGCCATCAAGGAGTTGATGGAAGCGGAAAAGTACTCGCCGCAAAATCCCAAAATTCATTACTACCTGGGCATGTCTTATCATTACAAGGATATGAAGGATATGGCCACGGAAGAATTGAAAAAAGCCATAGCCCTGGATGAAAATTATTCCGAAGCGCATAATTACCTGGGAACTCTTTATTTGGATAGCGGTCTCTGGGATCAAGCCATTGAGGAATTTCAGAAAGCGCTACGAAACTATTTATATGATACGCCGGCGATTGCCCTTTATAACATGGGGTGGGCCTATTATTCCAAAGCGGATTACAATGCCGCTCTGGCCAGATACCAGGAAGCGCTTCGGAAAGATCCCATGACCAATCTGCGGCCCAAAATTGAAAAAAATATCGGCTTGGTTTACATCAAACAGGCAAAGCGCGCCCAGGCGAAAATGCATCTCGAAAAGGCCATTTCTCTTGATCCATCTCTTCTGGATGCTTATTTTTTTCTTGCGGAGACCTGCCTGGAAATTCGCGACACAGCCAATGCCAAAAAATACTTTCGGCAGGTTGTAAGCCTTGCGCCGCAATCGCCTTTCGGACAAAAATCGCTGGAATATTTGCATTCCCTGGAATAATGCCTGCCTCATGGAAAAACAAAACTCTGAAGATGATCGTTTTGGGTTTCTTGTACAATTCCGAACACTTCTTCTAAACGAAAGATATGACGAAGCTTGGGTGCTTGCACAAAATCGGATGCGCCTGTTTCCTCTGGATGCGGATGCATATTCCGCAGCGGGAGAAGTCCTGTTGATCATGGGCCGAAAGGCAGAGATAAAAAATCTTCTTTCGGAACTGAAGAGAAACATTGCCGCGCTCAGCGCGGCACATGATCATTTGCTTTCTCTTCACCATCAGGAAAAACCGTCCAACCCGGATCAGTTTGACGATGCCTTGATCGGAACATTGTCGAGCTGGCTGAATAATATTTACAGAATGAAATCTGATGATCGAGACCACAAATAGTTCCTGCACATCCAGAATCCAAAAATTACAGTTCCGTCTTTGCGACTTCGGTGTGGAAGCCATCCTATTTCTGAATATTCACAATATTCGTTACTTAACCGGTTTTACCGGAAGTGAGGGGCTATTGCTCGTGGGGGAGGAAAAGGCAATTCTTCTGGTTGACGGTCGCTATACGACACAGGCCCGTTCCGAAGTTCATCATACCGATATTTTTCAATATTCTGACAAAATGAAGGACATTGAGCAAACCATTCATTCGCTGGGACTGAAAAAGATTGGTTTTGAGTCGGCTTTTATGAGCGTGGATATGCATCAAAATCTTTCGGCAAGGCTTGACAACGTTTATCTTGTGCCCATGAATACGGAGCTGAGGACGCTTCGGGCTATTAAAGACGAGGGGGAGATTGCCGCAATGAAACAGGCTGCAGATATAGCGTCCGATGCCATTTCCGCCCTTAGTCAAAAAATAAAACCGGGCTGGACGGAACGGGAAGCAGCTTTTGAGCTGGAAGCCACGGCTCTTCGCGCCGGCGCCGAACAACTTGCTTTCGAGACCATTATCGCCTCCGGGGAAAATGCGGCGCTTCCTCATGCCAAACCATCAAATCGCATTATCAGAAAAGGGGACTTTGTTGTTATTGATTTTGGGGTGAAATATCTGGGCTACTGCTCTGATGAAACCTGCACGTTTGCGATTGGAGAATTGACAGACGATCAAAAAAATGCTTATCGTGCCGTCTTATGGGCGCATGATAAGGCCATCGCTCACATTCAGGCGGGACTTGCCGCGTCCGATGCCGACGCGCTGGTGCGCGATGCATTAGGCGAAAAATACCGTCCGTTTTTTGTGCACGGAACGGGACATGGGGTCGGACTTGAAGTTCACGAGGCGCCCCGTCTCGCTCCCGTTTCCGGAGATCTTCTTGAGGAGGGAATGGTCGTGACGGTTGAACCCGGTCTTTACTATCCAGGTTTCTGGGGAATCCGAATTGAAGATACGGTTTTGGTGAAAAAAAAGTGTTGCGAAATGATCACAAAAATGAATAAAAAACTTCTCGTGATTGAATAAAATTTGAGGGTAAGCGTTTATGAAGGTATTTCCAGAAGACCTACTTTACAGTCATGAACACATTTGGGTGCGGGTTGATGGAGATCTGGCCACGCTGGGCATTACGGATTACGCACAGGAATGCCTGGGAGAGGTTCTGTCGATAGAATTTCCTGACGTTGATTCTTATGTGGAGCGCGATGAGGCATTTGGTTCCATTGAATCCACCAAAGCGGTTGTCGATCTGATAGCCTGCGTCAGCGGAACCATTGTCAGCATCAATGAAGACATCAACGATGATATTGGCATTGTTAACAGCGATCCACATGATACAGGATGGCTCGTGGTGATTGAGATGGACGACATGTCACAACTGGATGATCTTCTGGATGCGGCCGGATACCATGATTTCATTCTGCAGCAGGAATCCGAATAAAATTCCATTATGATCTGGCGGCTGATTCCTTTCCGGACATACAATGCCTTTGAAAACATGGCTATGGATGAGGCGATCTTTCGCGAAACCGTCAGAAATCAAAAGCGGCCGACCCTGCGTTTTTTTGGCTGGCGACCGGCTGCCGTGTCGATCGGTTACTTCCAGGACATGAAAAACGAGATTGATCTTGACCGATGCAGGTTGTCGGGTGTGGATGTTGTCCGCAGAATCACGGGTGGGAAAGCGGTTTATCACTTTGATGAAATCACTTATTCCCTTTCAGCCGGAAGATCCGAAAAACTGTTTCCTGATCAAATCAGCCTTTCCTATGAAAAAATCAGCCTTTGTCTGGCGAGGGGTCTTTCGTTTCTAGGTATCAACGCACGCCTGGCCCCGCCCAGTCATGTTATCGATTCCGGAAAGAAACCTGTGAGGCCCGCCAATTGTTTTTCGGCTCCGTCTGTTAACGAACTTACGGTTGACGGCAAAAAAATTTGCGGCAGCGCGCAAATGAGAACTCGAACAGGCTTTCTGCAGCATGGTTCCGTGCTGATTTCATTTGAGCCTTGGGAAACTTCCAGGCTGATTCTTTCACCACAGACACCCGATAGGCTCGGAGCATCCGTGACGGCTGTTTCTGACCTTGTCGGCTCTTCTGTGAAAGCGGAGATTCTGGCAGGCTTTCTTCAGCAGGGTTTTAAAGATGAATTAGGTGTCCATTTTGAGGAAGAGCCTTTAACGCAGGAGGAAGAGGTCTTGAGTTGCGAACTGAGAAAAAAATATGAAAGTCTTTCATGGAATCAGGAACGAAAAGCCGCCGCACCACAAAGATGACGATCCGATGAAAGTATTTTCGATTTTTCATTGCAATTTTGTTTTGAATCGCATATGTAATTTCTACTTCGCAGATGTTTTGTTTCGGATCCAACGGGTTGCGAATAAAGGAAAAACCTATCAAGACATGCGGTTAACCGCGGAAATTCTATCATTGGAAAGCTTTTGTCAAAGTGCTTCGATGGATGGTTTCTAGGCAGGGAGCGTGATTTAAAATTTATTGGACATTGAAGGGTAAGTGACGACATGGATGCCATTCTGTGTCGTACTGCCCTTTTTTTGCGTTTAACGTCATCAAGAAAGTGAACACGAAAAGAAATTTAACCATTATGCAGGAGGAAAAGCATTGGAAGTAAAAGTAATTGACAATGATGTGGAAAAAGCTCTGAAAATTTTAAAAAACAAATTATCCAAAAGCGGCCTGTTCAAAGAACTGAAAGTGCGCCGCGCCTACGAAAAGCCCTCGGTGAAAAAGAAAAGGAAAACCATAGAAGCACGCCGAAGACTGGCCAAGGTTCAGCGTCGCCGCAGCAATTAATTTTCGTTTCAAGAAATCAAAGCTGCCATCTTACAGTTCCAGGAACGGCATAAGCTTGAGGGGACATAAGCATGATGGAAAGGCAATACCTTGTTGATGAACTATCCAAGGAAGAATCTTGGCGTATTTTTCGCATCATGGCGGAATTTGTTGAATCCATAGAGGTTCTTTCAAATCTCCATCATGCCGTAACCATTTTTGGTTCGGCGCGTGTCAAACCGGGTGAACCCTTTTATCAGACAGCCGAAAAGCTGGGTCAGCTTCTTGCGCAAAACGGTTTTTCCGTGATTACCGGAGGAGGGCCCGGTATTATGGAAGCGGGCAATAAGGGCGCAGCGGAAGCAGGCGGCCAGTCCGTAGGGATGAATATCAAGCTGCCTTTTGAACAAAGGCCAAATCCCTATGCCAATCTTCAATTGGATTACAAGTATTTTTTTATCCGCAAAGTCATGTTTGTCAAATACGCTATGGCCTATATCATCCTGCCGGGTGGATATGGAACGATGGATGAATTTTTTGAGGCTTTGACCCTGATCCAAACCAAAAGAATGAAGAGCTTTCCCGTGATTCTTATGGGGAGGGATTACTGGCAGGGGCTTTTGGACTGGTTGAAAAACACCATGCTGCAAAATGGAATGATTCTTCCCTCCGATATCGAAATGATTCAAATGATTGATGATCCGGAAGATGTTGTTAAACACATTAAAAAATACGTCATTATCTGATGTACGCGGTTTTCCCCCCGGGGGTCATGGATGACGCTGGAAAAAGCCATTTCCGACCTGAAAAAGGGGAAAGTATCTCCCTGTTATCTTTTGTATGGTGAAGAAGAATATCTGATTTCCGAGGCTCTTCATCGGCTTACCGATATTCTTGTCCCTGAGGCAGATCGCGATTTTTGCCTGTTTGCTCTGGATGGAGAAAATGCCGATGTTGACCAGGTTAGAGATTACCTTTTAACGACTTCTCTTTTGGGCGGTCCAAAAGTGGTTGTCATCAGAAATACTCCTATCTTCCAGTCCCGTGAGAATCTTGGCGACCTGATCCTGAAAATCCGTGAAAACCTTCAACAGCATCCGGACAAGGCTGCAAAATACTTTCATTCCTTTCTAAAACTTGCCGGTTTCGAATGGCAGGATATTCAAGGTTCCGGGTGGCAAAAAATCACCGATGAGCAGTGGCAAAAAGCCGTGGAGGGAGACTCAGGAGAAGATCGTGGCAAATGGCTTCCCGTTGTCATTGAGGTTTGCACGAGTCGCGGCGTTACAACCCGCACGGCCCAGGACACATCCGAACAATGGGAAGCGCTTCTTTCGAGGACATTGCCGGCCGGTAACTGCCTGATCCTGATGGCCGACACGGTGGACAAGAGAAAGAAAACATACAAAATTCTTGAAAAGTCGGGTGTCGTTCTGCATTTTGGCGAAATCAAAGGCGAGTCGGCCACGAAAGAAACTTTTCGCCAGGAGGCTCAAAAACTGCTGGATCGTTGCGGAAAAAGTATGGCCCCTGCAGCCTGGATCGCGTTGGGCAAAAAAACCGGTTTTCAGCTTCGTCCCTCTTTAAATGAGCTCCAGAAACTTATTTTGTTTGCCGGTGAAAAAACCGTCATTGAGGAAAAGGATGTCGAGGCCATTGTCGGCAAGACCCGGGAAGATTCCATTTTTGATTTGACCAATGCGCTCAGTGATAAAAATGCCGCTGCCGCGCTTTCTGCTCTGAAAAACCTGCTGGATCAAGGAACGCATCATTTGATGATTTTGACCATGATCAGCCGTGAAATCCGGCTTCTGTTGCAGGCCGCCATTTTAACGGAATCCGGATCCATTCCCCGATTTTCTTCCGCCATGGAATATGGCTCGTTTCAGAAAAACATTTATCCTGTTGTCCAGAAGCTGGCTGAAAAAATTTCTCGCAAGGAAGATGTGCTTCCCAACAAGCATCCCTACGTGATTTTTAATGCGCTTCGTCATTGCCGGAGGTTTTCTTCTTCGGTATTAAGCCGTTATCTTGATGATTTGCTGGATATGGACCGAGCTTTGAAATCTTCGGCTGTTGAGCCGCAGATGCTCTTGGAGAGATTCCTAATCAAAGCTTGCCAACAATAGACGTGAGAATCATGCTTTTCACAACAAAAGCCGGCACTGCGAAAGCGCCGGCTTTTGTTGTGAAACCATTGGTATCCAGCTAAAATTTGTAAGGCGATGAACCCAATAAACAATTAGGAACCACATCATCCTCTAGTGCCTGCAGGCGGAAAACTTTTTCTGTTCGGTTTTCCGTACCTCTCACTTTGGTGGTTGCGCGCAGCCTGACCATTGTCCAAATGGCACTTTTCTTGGGATAGTTGAGCTTGAATGGTGCAAAACCGGCCTCATCAGTGACTACTTTTGAAAGTGAAGTGCTGACAACCGAGTTTGCCGGATCAAGTTCCCCATTCGTTGTGCCAGGTGTTGTTGCGAGAGCTCCTGTTGCATAGTAGCTCCGATTGCCATCTTCTCCCGGCTCCAAAAACATGTTTTCATTCACATCTTCATTCCAAAAAGTTCCCTCATTGATACCGTTATCACTATCGAATGCGCATGCTGTGCCTGTGCTCCACGCAATAGGCCAAACGCTTAAACTGACTTCCGCTCCCGGCACTCCGGCCCCTGCGGAATCCGCAACAGAAACTGTTATGGGCAATGAATAGACTGTATCGTTATAGAGAGTGCCAATCTTGGTTCCATCGCTAAAAGCGATAGAGCCGGCCACACCACCGATGACAATTTTTGCGTCGTTTCCGGCAGTGTTTATATTCGTGCCGACAACAGTTGCTCGTATTTGTATTCCGTCTGATGTGGAGGAAGTTGAACCGGCTGTGAAGGTTGTTCTGGCCTCCCCGATACTTAAACCGTTGTTTGTGTCGCTTGCCGTTGTGACGATAACGGGGGAGACTGTTTCTGTGCCTTGCGGATTGATAATCGTAAACATTACAGCACTACCGCCAATGAGATTATTGTCTATATCTCTAACGGTGGCCGTCAGCGTGGAAGACCCTGTGGTGGAGCCGACGCTGACCGGCACGTTGGCCGGCAAGGCTGTTATAGTAATTTTAGCGGGATCAGCTCCTGATGACATGGCGACGGTTCTGGAATCCTTGTTGTTTAGATCATCATAAACCGCAACACTGGAAATACCAGCGACAGTCGTCTTAAGCGTGGCTGTTGCCTTTTTCGTTACGGCATCGGGAGTTACGACTCTGCTGCTGGCCCCGTTTTCCCATGTTCCAATGGAGGATACAAACGTAACGGACGTGGCTGTTGGCGCGTTAACGCGAATCTCTAGGGTATCTTTAATTTTCATGGCGGTCATAGCATTATTTGCTATAATAACACCGTTTAGCTTTTGCTGATCAATGGCAAAATTTCCACCTGGATTGGTAACCGTGATATTAATAGTGGCGGTTGCGCCGAGAGCGCTAGCCGTAAGGTTGACAACCCCGGCTGTTTTTCCCTGAATAGTGGCCTTGAAAGTCCCTGTTTCATCAGTTTTGTCAGTGGTCTGAGCAATGGTTACGTTTCCGGCTCCGGCTTGGGTCAGGGTGACCTCCGCGTTCGGCACAACATTATTTCCGGCATCTTTGGTGACGATGGTCAAGATGACGTTGGTGGCTCCGTCAATTGGAATCGATGTCGCCGATGGCTCCAGCGTCACGGTTGACCCCTCGATTTTAATGGGAATCTGGGCAGTTACAGTTCCCGCTGTTGCGGTTATCCATGCGGTCCGGTTTATTGGTTTTCCCGGTGAGGAAAATGTTACTGTCGCCGGTGTGGTGGTATTAGTCGTAACATTTTCCGCGGAAATGACGCCGGTATTGGTGCTCATGGTGACCTTGATGCCGTTTAAAGCGGCATTCTTGTCATTTAAAGCCATGACGGTTATTGTCGTATTGGTTGATCCGTCTGACTTGACACTTGTTGAGGATGCGGAAAGTCGAATGGCGGCCGCGGTGGCGTCTGTCGGGGGCGTAGTTTTCGAGTCTGCTCCGGTTCCGCATCCCCAAAGAAATGTAAGGATGAATGCAGAAAATATGAAGGTTAAAATTGCATGGTACTTTAGAGTTGTCTTGCCGGTATTCATTTGATTTCTCCTTCAGTTCCTCAAAAAAGGATTTGCATTTATAAACTGTGACGCATTTTTTAACAAAACCGCCATGAAATATCAATATAATTCTTTGACATTTCGAGGGAATATTTCTTTTGCAGGTTTGTGCCGATGGATTTTTCGTCAAAAAATAGTCCGCTGTGTTCAAAGTTTGCTGATTTTTGACTGGGTCAGTCTTTGGGCACGGGAACGTCTGTGGGAAGGTCCCTTTTTTTCAATTTTTCGGTGGGGTTCTTCCTCATCCTCTCCTTTTCCGTCTTGCTCAAACTCATTTGCTGGAAATGTTAAAAGTCTGTCGAGAATGGCTTCAAATTCGAGGGCGGAAAGACAAGCTTTGCCTTTTCGTTTTGCGTGGGAGGAAATTTCACGATCGGAGGAAACAACCAATATCTCCTCCTCGGCGGCGGAGGTCATTCTTTTCAAAACTTCATCCGCTTTAATTCCCCGGCCGGAGTAGATGATGAAAACGCCACGGCTGAAGTCTCGCTCTTCTTCGGCTGGACCGTTGATCCAGCCGTCAAAAACAACCGTAATCTCGTGCTTTTTTATCAGGCGATACTGGGCAAGCCATTCGATCAGCGCATGGCGACCTTCTTCAAGACTTTTTCGCTCAAATCGCCGCAGACGAACCGATTGCCTGATGACATTATAACCATCAATGAGAATATGCATGTTCAGCGTTTCTGGGTCAGCCGGTTTGTCCGGCTGTGGATTTCAAAGCGGAAATCGTTTTGGTGTAGTCCGCAGAACCGAAGATGGCTGCTCCCGCCACCAGAACATCCGCTCCCGCCTGCGAAACGGAGGCGATGTTCTGCAAATTGATTCCTCCGTCCACTTCGAGTAAGGGTTTTTTTTCCATGCGGGAAATCATTTCATATGTCCGTCTGATTTTGGCGAGTGAAGAAGGAATGAATTTCTGACCTCCGAAGCCGGGATTTACCGACATAATCAGCACAAGATCCAGATCAGAGAGAATTTCTTCCAGGCAACATAACGGGGTGGATGGATTGAGCGAAACGCCCGCCTTGATTTTTAAGCTTTTGATCAATTCCACTGTGCGATGAAGGTGCCCCAATGTTTCGGCGTGAACGGTGATGTAGTCGGCGCCGGCATCGGCAAATGCTTCAATGAAATGGTCCGGCTTGTCGATCATCAGGTGAACATCGAATGGCAAGGCACTAATATTACGCAACTTTTTAACAATGGCGGGGCCGATGGAAATGTTGGGAACAAAATGCCCATCCATGACATCCACATGAATCCAGTCCGCTCCTGCCCGCTCCACCGACCGGATCTCTTCTGCGAGAATTCCACCATCGGCGGAAAGGATGGAAGGGGCAATGCGTTTCATAACCATTTCACTCATGGTTTTTTCCTATACCAAAGCTCTGTGCCTGTCAACCATCATCCATCCACCTTTCTTCTTGACATGCAGCCCGAAAACAATCAAAGATGCAAACCATGAAATTACTCTATAACATTCTTTTGTTGCTTGTCGCCGTGCCGGGGATTCCATTTTTTTTCCTGAAAATGATGATTACCGGCAAGTATCGTCACAGCTTTATCCAAAAACTCGGCGGCAGGCAAAAAACAATTTTGGCATCTCTTCCGGAAAGCAAGCGTGTCTGGATTCATGCCGTTTCCGTCGGTGAGGTCACTGCTGCCGCACCCATCGTTACTTTTTTGAAAGATCAACGACCAGACGTGCAAATCATCTTTTCCACTTCCACGGAAACCGGACAATCTATGGCGCAGAGACTGGTGAAGGGCGCGTCTGCCTTTATCTATTTCCCACTGGATATTCCCTATTCCGTTCAAAAAATGCTGGATCTTGTCCGGCCGGATGTTTTTGCCCTGGTGGAAACGGAACTATGGCCGAATTTTCTGGATGCCTGCCGGCGCCGGGATGTTCCGTCACTGATGCTGAACGGCAGGATTTCTCCCCGCTCTTTTCCCAAATATCAAAAGACCAGTTTTTTCTGGCGGCAGGTTCTGCAAAATGTGGAAGAAGCTGGAATGATTGCGGAAATTGACGCCAAAAGGCTTTGCGCCATCGGGATGGATGAAAAACGGATCCGGATCATGGGAAACGCCAAGTATGATGCTTTGGCTGCAATGGCGTCGCCTGCATTGCATGCAGACATTTCCGGGCGGTTCAATATCGGGAAAGATGAAAAAATTTTTGTCGCAGGGAGTACGCACCCGGGAGAGGAAGAGGTGGTCATCCGGGTTTATCAGAAACTGTTGACTCGGTATCCGGATTTCAAACTGGTTTTGGTTCCGCGGCATATTGAACGAAAAGATGAAATAGCAGCTTCTTTGCGGGCTTTCGGATTTGAGGACATCATCACGGTAAGCCAGATGAATCAAGGCAGGCGGCGTCTGAATGAACCCATCATTCTTGTCGATGTCATCGGCGAGCTCTTTAAGGTTTATTCACTGGCAACCGTTGTTTACTGCGGCGGGTCTCTGGTGCCGAAAGGTGGACAGAATATTCTGGAATCCGCTGCCTGGGGCAAGGTGACTTTTTACGGTCCGTCTATGGAAGATTTCAGCCAGGAAGCGGCGCTCCTGGAGGCGGCGGGAGCCGGCATCCGAATTGCCCATGAGCAGGAGTTGCTGCAAGGCATTTTGAAAATGCTGGAACATCCCTCAGATGCGCTGGAGCGAGGTATGCGCGGCCAGGCGGTTGTGCGTGCCAATATGGGCGCGGCCAGGCGGTATGCGGAGATGGTGATCAAACACATTGGATAAGAAGAAACGTTTTTTCAACTTGCAGTTCATGGAAAAGGTGGTAAAAAAAGAGCGGCTTTCACGGGTGGGAGGATGGTTATGCTGAGAAAATACGAGGCGGCAAGCAATCAGGTCAATATGACACGAATCTTAATGGCCAGATCGGTTGTTTACAAGTATCTGAACCGGACGAATCTGATCTGTTATTCGGAACTTTCCAGGTTGCTGGGATGCCAGGCCTTTGTAAAACATGAAAACCACAACCCCACGGGATCCTTCAAGATTCGCGGTGCCCTGAATTTTTTTCATCACATGTCGAAAGAAGAGCTGGAAACAGGCATTTTAGTAGCGACGCGAGGAAATCACGGCCTGGCGATGGCTTGGGCGGGTCAATGGTTTCATGTGCCTTGCACGGTGATTGTTCCGGAAAATAACAATCCGGAAATCAACCGCATTATCGAGAGCTATGGAGCGGAATTAATCATTCATGGCGATGATTTTTATGATGCGCAGTCCTACTGCGAAGAGCTTGTGGACAGCGCGGGGTATTATTACGTTCAGCAGGGAAATGAGCCGGAAATTCTGAACGGTTTGGCCACGATGGGACTGGAAATTCTGGAGGATCTGCCGGATGCGGATGTAATCATTTGTCCCATTGGCGGGGGTACGGGCTGTGCGGCGCTTTTAAAAGCGGCTCGCGCCATCCGGCCGACGATTGAAATCATCGGCGTCGAGCCGCAAAATGCACCGTCTTTTTATAACTCCTGGAAAAAAGGGGAGATTGTTACGCTGGACGAAGCTCACACGGTGGCTGATGGTTTGGCGGCAAGAAGCGTTTTCCAGTTGCCGTATGTCATTCTGAAGGATACGATTAATGATGTTGTCCTGTTGACGGAAGAGGAGATTCTCCAGGGGATTCAACTGGCTCTGACCGCCACGCATAATCTTGCCGAAGCGGCGGGTGCGGTTTCCCTGATCGCGGCCTGTAAAATCCGGGAGAGACTTGCCGGTAAGAAAGTGGTCATGATGATGTCCGGCGGCAATCTGAATCTGGAAACGCTGAAGAAAGCGATTGGCTGTTGAGGCCGGTTGTTCCAACCCTCTTTGCCGCATCCAGGAAGGAATCCCTTATCGGAGGCCACAAAGAATTTAGTCATGCAAGGAGTTTTGAATTTATGACGCAACCTGAATCTTCATTTCCGCCCGCCGGTGATTTTATCCGTGATATCATTGAAGAGGGGTTACGCGCCCATCAGCATGAAGGGCGTGTGGCCACCCGTTTTCCGCCCGAACCCAATGGTTATATCCATATTGGACACGCAAAGTCGGTTTGCCTCAATTTCGGCATTGCTCTGCAATATGCGGGGACCTGCAATTTGAGGCTGGATGACACAGACCCTGCAGGGGAATCCATGGAATATGTGGAGTCCATTCTCCGCGATGTGCGCTGGCTGGGGTTCGATTGGGGGGATCGCTTGTTTTACGCATCCGATTATTTCGAAAAGCTTTATGCCTTTGCCGTAGAGCTTATCAAAACTGGAAATGCCTATGTCTGTAGTTTGAGCGCCGACGAAGTGAGGGAAAGCAGGGGAACCTTCACGGAACCGGGAAAGGAAAGCCCCTACCGCAACCGTTCCGTTGAAGAAAATCTGGACCTTTTTTCCCGCATGCGCGCTGGTGAATTTGATGACGGCGCTCATACGCTTCGCGCCCGGATTGACATGGCCTCTCCCAATATCGTTATGAGAGATCCCGTTTTGTACCGCATTAAAAGAGAACCGCATTACCGGACAGGGGCCGGATGGGTGATTTATCCGATGTATGATTTCGCCCATTGTCTTTCCGATGCGTTAGAAGGAATCACTCATTCGATTTGCACGCTTGAATTTGAGAATAACCGCCCTCTGTACAACTGGATTGTCGAAAAATTGATTTCCGGGACCAGACCGCGACAAATCGAATTTGCCCGCCTGAATGTAAGTTATACGGTGTTGAGCAAGCGCAGGTTGATAGAGCTGGTGAGAAACAAACATGTTGACGGATGGGATGATCCGCGCATGCCCACTGTGACCGGCATGCGCCGCAGGGGCTATACGCCGGAAGCCATCCGGAAATTCTGCGCGGAGATTGGCGTCGCGAAAAACGACAATCTTATTGATGTTTCGCTTCTGGAACATTATGTTCGAGAGGACCTCAATGAAAAAGCCCCCAGAGTCATGAGTGTTTTACAGCCGCTGAAAATGGTGATTGACAATTATCCGGAAGATGCCGAAGAGGATTTTGACTGTGCAAATCATCCGCAGCATCCGGAAATGGGTTCAAGAAAAGTGCCCTTTTCCCGGATTCTTTATATTGAACGTGATGATTTTATGGAGAATCCCCCCCATAAATACAATCGGTTGGCCCCGGGGCGGGAAGTTCGTCTGCGCCATGCGTATGTCGTAAAATTTGAAAGTCTGGTCAGAGATGAGAAGACCCATGAGGTGACGGAAGTGCATTGTCTCTGCGACTTTCAGACACGCAATGCGCCGCCCGCCGACGGACGAAAGGTGCCGGGAGTCATTCACTGGGTATCCGCAAAGCATGGCCTGCCGGCGCAGGTTCGTCTTTACGATCGCCTTTTCCGTATTGAAGATCCGGGAAGCGAAGAGGATTTTATTTCCCATTTGAATCCGGATTCTCTGAAAAATCTGACGGATTGTTTTGTCGAACCGATTTTAAAAAATCCGGAATCCGGAAAACAATACCAGTTTGAAAGATTGGGATATTTCTGTGTAGATTTGGAATCAAAGGCGGACCACCTGATTTTTAACCGTATTGTGCCGCTTAGAGATTCCTGGAACAAGATCGCCAAAAGAAATTGATTACCCCTAAAAGGAGGACGTATGAAAAAGCAATCGAAGCGCAATTTACCGTCGGCATGGTTATTCCTTCTTGTTCTGGTATTTTTTATTCCCGGTTGCTGGTCGAGTAGCGACGACAATCCCAATGTCAAAGTCACGATTCTGCAAACCACTGATATGCATAATGCGGCCTCCGGCGTGGGTTCCTTCAATGAATATAAGCCTCTGGACCCGATGCGGGCCGATGCCGTTTTGGGAGGCTGGTCGAGACTGGCGGCAAAAATCAAAGAAATTATCACCATGAAAAAGCGCTCCGGCTGGACGATTCTTCTTGTGGACAGCGGCGATTTCAACATGGGAACGGTCTATGACATGCTCTGGAACAGCAATCCAGCGCCGTTTCAGTTTATCAGTCAACTGAAGTATGATTTTGTGACGCTGGGAAACCATGAATATGATTACGGTCCTGACAGACTGGCCTTGATGATCAACAAGGCCAGGACATCGGAGAGCGGGTTTACCGTTCCAATTATTGCTACCAATACGGTTTTTGACGGCATTCCGGGAACAGCCGACGATGGTTTAGAGGCCTTGAATCAATCAGGAGCCATCATTACGGATTATTACGTCAAAGAGTTTAACAGCGGTCTGAAAATCGGCGTGATTGGCCTGATGGGCAAAACCGCGGATGAGTACGCTCCCAACGCTCCGCCAGTTACGTTTAAGAGTGATTATACCAATGCGGCTGTTCGGGCGTTTATTCAGGGGAAAGTCGATGCGCTGCGCAACAAGGAAGGAGTTCATGTCGTTCTGGCTCTGTCCCATTCCGGAGTGATCAACCCTAACACAACGCCGGCCGGCGACGACATCACGCTGGCCCAAAATGTTACGGGCATTGATATCATTGCTTCCGGTCATGATCATGAAATGACCAATCAGGTGATTCCGGTGGTGAACGGGAGCCACACCTCCTACATCGTCTGTGCCGGCGCAAACGGCACCAATCTTGCTCAGATTGATTTTGTGGTGAATCAGCAGACAAAAAAGTTTGTGAATCCTCCCGTACTCACCAATCATGCCATTACCAGCGCCATCTCGGGTGATGGTGCGATCCATACTCTTGTCCAGAAAATGAACACCTCCATCAATAGTTTCCTGGAGCCTTTGGGGACTTCTCTTTCAGCGATTGTGGCCACATCAAGCCTGGATCTTCTTGATCCGGGCGCTATCCGGGAGTTTGGCCTGGGTAATGTGCTTGCGGATTCCGTGCGTTATGTCGGGACGGCATCAGGCATTCCCACGATCGGCACTTTCGCCAACGGCGTTATCCGGGGAACGTTCAAGAAGGATCAGGCCATTGCTTTTGCCGACCTCTACGCGGTTGTGCCGCTGGGCATTACTACGGATGATACCCAGGATCCCCTTCTGCCCGGCTATCCGCTTTTGAAGGTTTATGTCAATGGAAACGAAGTGTGGGATATCTGCAAGCTTGACGCGACCCTGATGACTTTTCAGCTTTTCCCGACGTACTTTATCAGCCTTTCCGGCGTCCAATATAGGTACACCGGAAATACGATCAATAATGTCTATGCTTATGCGTGGAACGATTATCTGGGCACGGGGCCGGTGACGCCGATTGGCAAGGGAACCGGAACCCTCTATCCCGTCATCATTGATAAATACACGATGGACATGATTCTTACCGAAAGTGTTCAGAACTTAATGACGGCTATCGGAATATCCCTGCATCCAAAACTGGCCGATGGCACACTGGTGAATAAAAACAACCTGATGAGCGCACGGCTGGATCGGGACAAATCAAAACCCGGCATCCAGGAATACAACTCCTGGCTGGCTGCTCTGGACTTTTTTACGGGTGCCAGCGGCCTTGGGAAAAATATTCCGGTGGTTCCCTATAACCTGTCCATGCCAAGGATGATCGCGGAATAACGCGGGCCGTGTCCGCATTAAAATGTGCAAATTCTTTAGCGCGGGCTGTGCCCGCGCTAGGGGATTTTATCAGGCTTTCAGGAGCTGATCGAGCATTTTTAATAAATCCGGAGCTTTGAAAGGTTTGGCCAAAACATAGTGATTTCCGGATTTTTGATTTTTGGGCAACTCGCCCGAGCGAACGGCGGCGGTAAGAAACATGATGGGGATTTTGCTGGTTGACGGGTCTTCTTTGATTCTTTCCGCAACCTCTGTTCCGTCTATGTCCGGCATCATAATATCCAGAATCACGGCATCCGGCTTGTACATTTTACATTTTTCCCAGCCTTCTTCGCCGCTGTGCGCGCTCAGAACATCATAGCCGTTTGCCTGAAGACGCGATACCACCATTCGGACAATGTTTGGCTCATCATCCACAACCAGAATTTTTTTTGCCATTTTCGCTCCTTTTTGCAGTTGAAATATTTAGATGGGGGACTTTAGGAACTTCAAAAGTAAAAACGCTTCCCTGTCCCGGTGTGCTTGTTGCCGAAATGGTTCCTCCATGCGCTTCAATGATGGCCTTGGCGATGGTCAGGCCGAGCCCCGTTCCTTTCTGGTGAGGTCCCGAATTTCTTCTGACTTGATAAAATTTTTCAAATATTTTGGGAATATCTTCGCTGCGGATGCCGATTCCCGTGTCCGTTACAGAGCAAATGACCCGGTTTGCCTGTTCTTTGACGGATAATTCCACACATCCTTGTCTTGAAAACTTCAAAGCATTGTTGAGCAGATTATCCCAAACCTGAATAATCTTATCCTGGTCAATATGCGCTTCAATAATGGATTGGGAATAATGGGTTTTAATTTGAAGATGATGGATGTCCGCCTGCGGTCGGAATAGTCTTGCGATTTGTTCGACGAGTTCGACCATATTAACTTCTTCTCTTTGAATCTGAAGCTTGCCAGCTTCAATCTTGGAGATGTCCAGCAAATCGTCAATCAGAGAGGCAAGTCTTTTGGTGCTGGCCTGAACAATTTCTAAAAATTCATGCTGCTCCTCGGTGGTCGGTCCCAGAATTCCGTCCAGCACCTGACTGACGCCTTCCAAAATGGTGGTCATGGGTGTTCTGAGCTCATGGGAAACATTGGAAATGAGATCATCCTTGGCTCGATTTGCCTTTTCCGCCGCTTCTTTGGCCTGGCGCAACTCCGCTTCCAGAAGCCTTTGCTCTGTGATGTTGTGATAAACGGTTTGATAACGAATGGGGTTTCCCCATGCATCCCGCGTCAAACTGACCGATAATTCCGTGATTTTTTCTTCACCGTGTTTGTTGCGCCAGGTGACTTCCATTTTCTTGGTCGGCTCGCCCGTTCTTAAAACCTTGCGGAAAATTTGCAACGCCAAATCGGCAGTGTGGTCATCCAGAAAGGCTCGATAGTTCATTCCTTGCAGTTCTTCCTGGCTGTATCCCGTTTCCAACAGAAAGGCCTGGTTGAAAAAAACGATATTCCCTGTCAGGTCATATTCCGTATAGGGATCCGGGATGGTTTCAACGACGGTTCTGTATCGCTGCTCGCTGTTGCTGCTGAACATATGTTTTTTCCTTTTCCATTTTTCGCCGCTGCTCCTAACATAAAATAAAAAAGGGGTGCAACAAGTGTTTTCATCAAAAAATTGATTATTTTGCTGAAATATTCTATCTTACGAACCATACGAAATGAAAAGAGCAAGGAGAACATCATGGATCCTGTCAGCGAACAACGCCGTTTTGACTACAGCTCCAAATTGATCAGCACGGATGATCTTTTGGAAAAAATCAAACCGGGTCAGAAAATTTATCTGTCCAGTGGCGTGGCCGCTCCTGGAAAAATCATGTCGGCAATTGCCAAATCCGATGCCGCCAATCTTCGCGACCTGGAAATTATTCAACTGGTTACGCTGGGGAATTATCTGGATTCCGCAGATTCCGACCGCCAGTACCGCCTGAAAACCTTTAATGTCGGCGAGAGCATCAGCAAGGAAATTGCCGACGGCAAAGTGGATTTCATTCCGGCAAATCTGATGGAACTGCCCTACATCTTCTTGAGCGGCGCGGTTTCGGTGGATGTGGCGATTATTCAAACATCCGTGCCGGACGATAAAGGGTTCGTGTCTTTGGGGGTTGCGGTGGATGTTGCCAATGTTGTGATCAAGATGGCTCATCTCGTGGTTGCCGAAGTCAATCCGAATATGCCTTTCACGCATGGCGAAACCATCCTCCATTTGAGCAGCGTGAACTATATTGTGGAAAGTGATTGGCCGCTGATTGAGCGGGAAAACAAGCCTTATGACGATATCATCGACCGGATCGGCTGGAATATTTCCAATCTGATTGAGGATGGTTCGACCGTTGCCCTGCATGTGGGAAGAATTTTCAATGCTGTGGCGGCCCATCTTAAAAACAAGAAGAATCTCGGCATCGTAACGCATGTGGTGTCCGATTGGGCGATTGATTTGATTCACTCCGGCGCGATTTCTCTGGATCGGAGCCGCTATTCGGGAGGGCTGGTTTCGGCCAGTTATTGTTACGGAAGCCGGGCTTTATACGAATATATTCATCGGAATCCCATTTTTGAATTTTATCCGATTGCGCGGATCAGCAATCCTTTTGTTGCGCGGCGGATCAAAAGCCTCATCGGCATCATGAATGTCAAAAAAATTGACATTTCCGGGGAATCCGTCATTTTTCATTCCGGCGACAATCTTCTTACCGGCTATGAAGGCAAGCTGGGGTTTGCGATGGCGGCCACCATATCAAAACGGGGCAAAGCGATTGTTGCGCTCAATTCCGTGGACCAGGACGGCCAGAGCAATATTGTCATCAAACACAACTGCGCGGTGGAAAGCACCCACAGTACGCTGGGCGTGGTGAAATACATTGTTACGGAATACGGGGTGGCCAATCTTTTCGGCAAATCCATTCGGGAGCGGGCCATTGCCATGATTGACATTGCTCATCCCGATCACCGGGAAAGACTGCTGGCGCAGGCCAAAGAACTCAATTATGTGTATCCGGACCAGATCTATGTGGCCCGCAACGCGGCCAATTACCCTACTTTGCTGAAAACGCGCAAAACGCTCAAAGATGGTCTGGAAATCAAAATTCGTCCCATCAAACCCTCCGACGAGGATATGATGCGAACCCTTTTTTATAATTTCTCCGATGAGTCGAAATACTTCCGCTATTTTGCCAGCAAACCGGTGATGCCCCATCGTGAAATGCAGACGTATGTCAATATTGATTATGACCGCATCATGTCGGTTGTCGCCATTGTGGAAATCGGCCGCAACGAAAAGATTATCGCCGAGGCGCGTTATGCCTATGATAAATTCGAAGGGAATTATGAAATTGCCTTTATTGTGGACGAGGAGTATCAGGGAAAAGGGGTTGCATCGTTTATGTTGAACTATCTCATCAAAATCGCGCAAGATCGTGGAATCGCTGAATTTGTCGCATTTGTCCTGCCGCGCAATGAAGCGATGATGAAAGTTTTTGAAAGGGCGAAAGTCGAAACATCCAAGTCCTATGATTCGGATACGGTTATTTATCGTTTTAAATTGGCCAGATCCCGGACTTAGTGCCCCGGATTCAGGTCGTGCCGGAAGGGTACAAACCAGGTCTTTTGAAAAAACAGAGAGGTTCAGACTATGTCACCACTAAAGAAAACGGCGGCAACATCCCCTGCCAGAAAAGTTTCTCCCAAAGCGGTTCCGGGCGCCTCCCGGAAAGCTTCTGTTGACAAAGCCGCTCCCTCACCTCCAAAGCCTGTGGCCAAAGCTGCACGGAAACCTTCCGAAGGGCTCAAGGCTCCTGCCCCGTCCATAAATGCCGCCGGTGTTGGCATTTATATCGCGCTGGGCGGCAAATATGCTTATGTCAACTCCCGATATGAACAAATGACAGGTTTCCGAGGCGAGGAGCTTATCGGATCCAAACTGATGGATTATATTTCCGCCGAGGATCGTGCCTCTGTCCGAAAAAATATCCGTAAAAGTCTGAAAGCCAGCCATCCCGAACCTTACGAATACCGGTTTTGGGGAAAGAAAGGCGAGCCCTTATGGTTTTTGGAAACATCCGGTTCAACGGTTTTCCGCAATGAACAGGGTTTCATGGGCAGCGTTATCAACGTGACCCGCCTTAAACAGGGATGCGAACCTCCCGGACTTAAAGAAGAGCAGTGCAGTGCTGCGCTGCGGGAGATGGAAGAGCATTATTATGAGCAGGATCTGCAGGGCAACTTTATCTTCGTGAACGAAGAAATGGTCCGCACACTTGGTTATTCCAGAGAAGAACTTACCGGCATGAATTACCGGAAATGCTGCAGTGCGGGAACCGTCAGACTTTTGAACAGACGCTATGCTCTGCTTCAGAAAACGGGTCATCCTTTCAGCGCCTTGGAGACGATTTTTTTGGCCCGGGACGGCTCGAAGCGGATTTTTGAAGTTTCCGGTGCGTTGATCCCGGATGCTCAGGGCAGGCCCGCCGGCTTCCGTGGAGTGTGCAGGAACATTACCGGGCGCAAACTTGTTGAAGAAGAATTGCGGAAAAGCGAGGAACGCTACAGGTCGGTCCTGGATGCGACAGATGAGGGGTTTTGCGAGCTGGATTTGCAGGGCAATATTACCTTCATCAATATGGCGGGGGCCAAGATTCTTGGTTATGCGCCGAAAGCCATTGTCGGGAAGAATTTCCGTCAATACATGGAAAAGTCGACGGAAGCCGCGGTGCTGGATGTTTTTAAAAACATTTACAAAACCAGGCAGCCCATGAAAAGACTAACCGCGCCTATTCTCCACAGGGATGGGGAGATTCGTTTCCTGGAAATTTCCGGGTCGGTGCTTTGCAATGTGGCCGGAAAACCTACCGGTTTTCGGGGAATGTATTACGACATTACAGAGAGAAAGAAAGCCGAAGAAGCGCTGCAGCAAAGTGAAGCGAAATATTTCAGCATTATCGAAAACATCGGTGTCGCGTATTTTGAAACGGACCTGAAGGGAACGATGACGTTTGTCAATGATCAAACCTGTCAGGAACTGGGCTACACCCGTGAGGAATTAATCGGGCGGATGTCGGCGCGGCACTTCCAGACACCGGGAAACGCGAAAAAAACATTTGAAGTTTTTCATCAGGTTTTTCAAACAGGGGTGCCGGTTGAGGCCTATCATATGGAGACGGTTTGCAAGGACGGGTCCGTACAGTTTTTTGAATTGTCCATTCTGCTTCATCGGGATGAAAAAAACACGCCTGTCGGATTTCGGGGCCTGGCCCGCAATGTCACCCAGCGAAAGAAAATGGAATCTGATTTGCGGAGGAGCGAAGAACGATACCGAACGATTCTGGAGGAGATTGAAGAAGGATATGCAGAGCTGGATCTGGACGGCAACTGGACCTTTGTCAATGAGACGGCGGGGAAAATTCTTGGGTACCGGCCGGAGGAGATGCTTGGAGAGAATCTTCGGAGCAATACGGATGAGGATACTGCGCGGGGCTGGCTGGATCTGTATGAGAGACTTCTCCAAACCGGACAATCCTTCAAAGGGGCGGAGATTGAGTTGACCACCAAGCAGGGCAACCGGCGAATGACGGAAATATCCGGGGCTCTGATCCGGGATGAACACGGTCAGTCCGCCGGTTTCCGGTCGCTTATCCGTGACGTTACCGAACGGAAGTGGTCCGAAGATGCGCTGCTGCAAAGCGAAGCCAGATATTTCAGCATTATCGAAAGCATCGGAGACGCTTATTTTGAAACGGATCTCCGGGGGGTGATGACGTTTGTCAACGACCGTACCTGCCTGGATTTAGGCTATACGCGGGATGAATTTCTCCGCATGTCCATACGGGACTGCCAGACTTCCGAAAACGCTCAAAAAACCTATGAGGTTTTTACCCGGGTTTATGAAACGGGAACGCCAGTGAAAAACTATGCTCTGGAGGCGTCCCGGAAAGATGGATCCGTGATCACTTTTGAGATGTTTGTTTCGCTGATGCGGAATTCTCTGGGACAGCCCATTGGTTTTCGCTGCTTGTCCCGGGACATCACGGAACGTAAAAAAATGGAAGACGCGCTCCGGGCCAGCGAGGAGAGAGCCCGCACGATTATTACGACCATTCCCGATCCGTATTTTGAAAACGATTTGCGGGGGAAGTTTACTTTTGTCAATGCCGCTTTCAAACAATTTTCCGGTTACACAGATAGTGAAATCAAAAACGCTTCTTTTAAGGTTTTCGTGGATCAAAGCTTTGTTGATGAACTTTTTTCGCTCTACAACAGCGTGTATACAACCGGTCTGCCCCTGAAAAACGTGGAAATTCAGGCGGTTTTGAAAAGTGGAGAGAGAAGACTGGTGAATCTGTCCGTCAGTCTCATTCGTGACAACCAGGGGAATCCGACGGGCTTTAGTGGCATTATCCGCGATATTACAGAAAAAAAGAAGGCGGAAGAAATGATTTTGCAGTCCGAGAAGTCTCTGCGGGAATACTCGGAAACGCTGGAAATGCGTGTTCGGGAGCGAACCGCGGAGCTGGAAAAGTCAAAAATCGCGGCGGAAGAAGCGAGCCGGGCCAAGTCGGATTTCCTGGCGCATATCAGCCATGAATTTCAGACGCCGCTCAACGCGGTGGTTGGCTTTACCAAAGTGCTGCAGGACCGCATGTTCGGCGAGATCAACGACAAGCAGGAAGAATTTCTTCGTTATATTGCGGATGCAGGCGCCAACTTAAGCAGGATTATTGCGGAAATCGTGGATGTTGCGCAGGTGAAGTCCGGAAGGATCAAGCTGCAGGTGGCCCCGGTTGTAATTGCGGAGGTACTTTCCAGGACGACCCGCCTGCTGGCTTCGCAAATTGAGGACAAAAAACAGTTGTTGACGGTTGATGTGGATCTGGATGCGGATACGTCCATTGAAGGAGATGTTCAGAAAATACAGCAAATATTTTTCAACCTCCTGAACAATGCTGTTAAATATACGGGAGAAGGCGGTAACATTCAAATTCATGTAGCCAGAACCCTCCATGCGACGTCCCGGCGGGAAGGCATCAGTATTGCCTTCAAGGATACGGGTTCAGGCATCCGGGCGGCAGATATGTCGAAACTTTTTGAGGCGTTCGGCACACTGCAATCGGCCTACACCCGGTCGGAAAAAGGCATCGGTGTCGGCTTGTCGCTGACCAAGCAACTTGTAGAACTTCACGGCGGGGATATTAGCGTGGAGAGCGAATTCGGGAAAGGCAGTTGTTTTACAGTCTTTCTGCCTCTCAAGCAAAAACAGGAACAGACGATAAAGTAAGCGGGTTATGACCTTAACGGAAAATTATCCCATTAACGGAAAACGCCCCCAGATTCTGTGTGTGGACAGCGATGTGGCCGGACTGGTCTTGCTGGATGCGATTCTTTCGCCTCGAGGGTATGATGTGATTCGCGTCAATACCGGTCAGGAAGCGATAGACGTTCTGCAGCGCCAGTCGGTGGATCTGATCCTTTTGGGGGTTGTGCTGGCGGGAATGGATGGTTTTGAGGTTTGTCGTGAAATTCGTTCCCATGGCCGTTTCGGAGATATTCCCGTCATCATGATGTCCGCCTTGAAGGCGCGACAGGATCTTCTCCGGGGCATCGAAGCCGGCGCCGATGCCTATTTATTCAAGCCGCTGGATCATGAAGAAATGCTTGCCCTTGTTCGGGGGCTTCTCCGCCGGAAATACAGTCGGGACAGTCTTACAAATTCCTATGAGAACATGCATGCCATGAATATGATGAGCCAGGAGGGCATCCACGCCTTTCTGGCGTCAAGCGTATCCTCGCCGTTTGATTTTCAGGTTCAGATGGATAAGATTTTGGCCCTACTGGTCGGTAAGGCAACGGACATTGTCGATAAGCCGCGAACCGTGATCATCGGCTTCATGCCGGATCATAAAAACTGGCAGTGGTTCCACTATGAATACGCTTTTCATGAGCTCAATCGGGTCAAGCTGGATTTTCAGCTGCTGGCGGGTATTGCGCTGCCGGAACGGGGAAAGTCGAAAACATTTTTGCTCAACGATTCCAAGGCATTCGAAGAGTCGAAAGCCCTGATTCGGAACTTTCAGGCCAGAAACATGTCCGTGGAAAACGGTATCGGCTTTTTGAGCCGGGAGTTTTGTCTTCTGGCGATCAATTACGGACAGGAGGTTGCCGGCAGTCATGTCCGGTTTGTGCAGCAGGTTGCCCTGGCCGGCCAGTTTTTAAATACTTTGTCCCAGCAATATTCGGAGGTGGGCAGAGCCTTCGATTATATGGTTTACGCGCTTTGCCGCATTGCGGAAGCCTATGAGGAGGAAACGCCCGGCCATATTTACCGTGTTGGCGAATATTGTGGCATCCTTGCCGAACGGCTCGGCATGAAAGAGAGCTTGATTCACACGATCAGCACTCAGGCCTTGCTTCACGATGTGGGGAAAATTTATATTCCCGCCTATATCCTTAAAAAAACCGAACCCCTGACGGCGGAGGAAGCGCTTGAATTTCGAAAGCACACGCTTTGGGGGGCCAAAATCATCGGCGGGGATCCCCATTTACAGATCGGTCAATCGATGGCTTTGAATCACCACGAAAAATGGGATGGCAGCGGCTATCCCCGCGGTCTGAAAGGAGAAGCCATTCCCATCGAAGCCAGAATCGCTGCTTTGGCCGATCAGTATGATACCCTGCGCATGGCGCAGCGCCGGAAGGCTTCCGTGGACCATGCCACGGCAACGAAAATTCTCAATCAGGGCGATGGCCGCATCAAGCCTCAGCATTTCGATCCCCAAATCCTCAAAGCCTATCGGGAAACCGCCTTTCTTTTTGAGGATGTTTATGAACGACGCAAAGATTAGTCCGAACGGCCTGCGCTGCAAATCATTCTTGCCTAAACGATGCAATTATGAAATACTCCGCCATCATTTCAAGGAGGTAGCAGCATTATGTCAAATGCAGTCATTGTCAGCGGTGTACGCACTGCCGTCGGAGCTTTCGGCGGTTCGCTCAAGGACGTTGCAGCCAAAGATCTGGGCGCTCTTGTAATTCGTGAATCTTTAATCAAAGCCGGTTTCAAGCCAGCGCTTCCGGCCCATGCTCAGGATGACGCGCCGGATACGGCAAAAAACGAGGGACTTTGTCCCATCGAACAGCAGTATGCCAAGTGGGACAGTCATCTTCAGGAACTGGCCGTGGATGAAGTCATCATGGGCAATGTGATCGCAGCGGGACAGGGCCAGAATGCTTGCCGCCAGGCCATGATCCGCGCTGGGCTTCCCAAGGAAACCACCGCGTTTACCATCAATAAAGTTTGCGCCTCCGGCATGAAAGCCATTGCGCTTGCCGCTGCCAGCATTAAAGCAGGCGACAATGAAGTGGTCATTGCCGGAGGTATGGAAAACATGAGCGATGTGCCGATTGGCCTGCCCAAGGCTCGCTGGGGGCACCGCATGGACATGCCTTTTGGCAAAACCGTGGACCTGATGGTGTTTGACGCTCTGTACGAAATTTTCTATGGCTATCACATGGGGATTACCGCTGAAAACATTGCCGCGCGCTACAACATTTCCCGCGAGGAGCAGGACAAACTGAGTGTGGAGAGCCATACCCGGGCGCGCAACGCCATGAAAAACGGTCTTTTCAAGGATGAAATTGTTCCGGTGACCATTCCGCAGAAAAAGGGCAACCCCGTCATTTTCGACACGGATGAACGTCCGATGGATACCAGCATGGAAAAACTGGCCAAACTCAACACGGCCTTCAAGAAAGACGGCACAGTCACGGCGGGAAATGCCTCCGGGATCAATGACGCAGCCGTCGGCATGCTGATCATGAGCGAAGAAAAAGCCAAACAAATGGGACTGAAGCCCCTGGCTAGAATCAAGGGCTATGCCTCCGGCGGTGTCGATCCCGCATACATGGGGCTGGGGCCTGTTCCGGCTGTGCGCAAACTGCTCCGGATTACCGGCACGTCGATTAAGGATTACGGTCTGTTTGAGCTCAACGAAGCGTTTGCCGCCCAGGCCATTTCCTGCCTGCGCGAACTCAACATTCCCTGGGACATTACCAACGTCAACGGTTCGGCCATTTCCATCGGCCATCCGGTCGGCTGCTCGGGTGCGCGCATTGTTCTGGCGCTGGCCAATGAAATGAAGCGCCGCAATGTGGCGATGGGTCTTGCCTCCCTCTGCATCGGCGGTGGTCAGGGCATGGCGATTGCCATCGAAGCGGTTTAAATTTTTTGTTCCCGCGGTCCCCGCAAAAAAAATGCGGGGACCCTTTTTATTCCCGCAAAGAAGTAACCCGGCGAAGTCATTTTATTTCGGGTCTTCCGCCATGAGTTGTCGAATGAAAATCGTAACGCCGGACGAGGCAGTGACCGTCGTCAAATCCGGGGATCATATTCATTTCAGTAGTGTTGCCAGTTCTCCACAATGCCTGATTGCCGCTTTGTGCCGTCGTGGTCGCACAGGGGCGTTTCGGGATGTGCATATTCATCATCTCCATACAGAGGGTCCTGCGCCTTATGCCGGGGAGGAGTTTGAAGGCATCTTCCAGCTGGAATCCTTTTTTGTCGGACTGAACGTCCGACGGCAAACTCAGCGGGGATATGCGGATTATATTCCCGTATTTTTAGGGGAAACCCAGCGTCTTTACCGTGAAGGCTGGCTGCCTTGTCATGTGGCGATGATTCAGGTTTCTCTTCCGGATGACCGCGGATTTGTGTCTCTTGGCACATCTGTGGACGCATCTCTTGCTGCTATCGAGACGGCTCACACCGTGATTGCCGTCATGAATCCGCATGTGCCGTATACCTTCGGTGATGCGGTCATTTCTAAAGATCAAATCGATTTTTTTGTGGAAGATGATACGCCGCTTGAGACCGTGATCTTTTCCGCGCCCGATGCCGTTGAAACGGCCATTGGCAAACACTGCGCGGCGCTTATCGAAGATGGCGCCACGCTTCAGATGGGCATTGGCGCCATTCCCAACGCGGTTTTAAATCAACTTCACGGCCATCAAAACCTGGGTATTCACACGGAGATGTTTGCCGACGGTGTGATCCCTCTCGTGGAAAAAGGTGTGATCAACGGGGAAAACAAGGTCATCGACCGGGGAAAGATGGTGGCGACGTTCCTTCTGGGATCTAAAAAACTATACGACTATACCCACCGCAATGATCAGGTGAGGATGATGGATGTGGGCTACACCAATGATCCGTTTCTCATTGCGAAAAATCCGAAGGTTACGGCCATCAATACCGCGCTTCAGGTGGATTTGACGGGACAGATTTGTGCCGACTCTCTGGGAACGACGTTTTACTCGGGCGTGGGCGGACAAATCGATTTTTTTTACGGGGCCTCCCGCTCGAAAGGCGGCAAAGCCATTCTGGCCATGCCATCCGTAACGGAAAAGGGAATCAGCAAAATCGCTCCATTCCTCCTGCCCGGAGCAGGCGTGGTGACGACGCGCGCCCATGCGCACTGGCTGGTGACGGAATACGGAGCGGTGAATCTCTACGGACGATCTCTGCAGGAACGAGCCCGCCTCCTGATTGGTATCGCTTCTCCGGACTCTCGGGAGGCACTGGATCGGGCTGCATTTGAGCGTTTTGGTCCTCACTATCATTTTTTTCGGTGCAAAGGCGAAATGAGGTAACTCACAGCTCAAAGCTCATCAGCTTTGAAC